>JGI12363J15224_100141_pt1 | contig 16797 bp, 9 predicted proteins | sample ForSoiNitrogNN91_FD_15224 | JGI IMG/M metagenome (IMG submission 15224)
GAACAAATCGCTGCATAACTTCGACGTGATTATCGCGGGGGCTGGGCCGGCGGGGTCGAGCGCGGCGATTCATCTCGCGCGCAAAGATCTTCGCGTGCTTCTCGTCGAGCAGAAAAAATTTCCACGTCCAAAACTGTGCGGCGAATTCATCTCTCCGGAATGCCGGCGACACTTCGAAACACTCGGCGTCGCTGACGCGATGACAGACTCAGATCCCGCGTCGATCACGGAAACAGTCTTCTATTCATCTCGCGGACAACACGTCACGATCCCGAGCCGCTGGTTTGGTGGACCAGCCGCACTCGGTTTGAGTCGCGCGGTGATGGACAACAATCTTTTGCGACGAGCACAGGAATGCGGCGTCACGGTTATCGAAGGCGCGACCATCACCGAACCGCTCACCGATAAAGATGCGGTCCACGGCGTCAAACTCAAACTCAACGGCGAAGAGCACCAGCACACTGCGCCATTAACGATCGACGCCACCGGACGCGCGCGTATTCTCACGAGAAAATTTCACACCGCTGAACCAAAATCAAAACCAAAACTGATCGCGTTCAAAGCACACCTGCGAAACACGCGCGTCGCACCCGGCGCCTGCGAGATCTATTTTTACCCCGACGGTTATGGCGGCCTCAGCAGCGTCGAGGGAGACATCAGCAATCTCTGCTTCATCATCTCCGCAGAACAAGTAAAACGTCATCACTCAAACCCTGACCTCGTGATGCGCGCGACGGTGATGAAGAATCGTCGCGCTGCTTACACCCTCGAGCACGCACAACCCGAATCTGAATGGCTGAGCGCTTCGTGGGAACGTTTCGGCCGTCAGCAGCCGAGTCCGGCCAAGGGATTACTGGCGATCGGCGACTCAGCCGCATTCATTGATCCTTTCACTGGTAGCGGAATGTTGATGGCGCTTGAAAGTGGCGAGCTTGCAGCGAATGTAATTAATCGTCATCGCAAGGGGCTCGATACGTCTGCGCTCGGAGCTGATTATGCAGCCGAGTATCTGGCGAAGTTCGAGTCGCGTTTGCGCATTTGCACGTGGTTGCGACGAGCAGCTTTTAACTTTCGTCTCGCGAGTTTGGGTATCACGATTTGCAGCGCAAGCGAGAATCTTAGAAGCCGCATCGCACGCGCCACGCGTTCACGCGATCAAAGATCGTGGCGCGTTGTTAAGTAACAAAAGCCTTACTCCTGGTCCAACTTTTTCCTGATGCAGCACCTCAGAGCATTTCACAAAAAATTGTATTGACAGTGATCCAAACCCGCTCTATGATGCGCCCCTATCGAACACGGGTCTTCGTCTCTCAAACAAATTTCGTTTACGCGACGCCTTGCACGTCGCTCTGAACAGTAGAAGGTCTGCCGATCAAAACGACGGATCTGTTTACCTCGAGCCTATCCCCTCTCGAGCTTTAACTCCCAACGGGTTTCGTAATTATTTTTGGACTGATCGCCACTGACGATCGTGCGGACTTTTCTCTGCCCGCCTGTCGTCACGTTAATCGGTGACGACGCGTCAATCTGTGTGCCCACTCAACAATGCAACTTTCTGACGAACATGTCTTCTGAGGAGATGATTATGAACACCAGCAAACGAACATCCGATGGACCACTGATGATATTGGTCTGTGGCGCAGTGTTAACAGCTTTGTGTTTGCTTGCGCCGGCGGCGGTGAACGCGCAATGGACCACGAGCGGCAGTGATATCTCGAATACCAACACAGGCAATGTCGGTGTTGGCACAGGTGGAACTGCCCCGGTTTACAAACTGAATGTCGCTGGTTCGGAAGACAAGTCGCAAATACGATTTGGACTGGGCGCACTGGATTCAGGTGGATTCTTATTCAGCAATGCGCCGACTAATGCGGTCTTCTCGGGTGGCGCTGCCTGGAACGGTGGCTGGTTTGCGAAAGGCATAAACGCAAGTGCCATCAAGATGGACACAGGTACGATAACGTTCTACGCCAACGGCGGCCTCACGACGAACGCCCTGTTCACTCCTACTGCGCGCATGTCCATCGATCAGAATGGCAATGTCGCAATTGGACCAAACGCAGCATCCTTTAAACTCGATGTCCAGGGTGGTGGACAGGTGAACGCCTCCGGCGGTCTCTGTATTAACGGCGATTGTAAAACTGCGTGGTCCCAGGTCGGCGGAGGAAGCTCACAGTGGACTACCTCAGGCTCAACCATTTTTTTCGGGAACAATGTGGGCATCGGGACGAGTGGTGCGCCCACGCGAAGACTCGAGGTGGTGGGCGGTAACGTCTTTCATCAATACAGCACTGCTGCTAACTCGGAATTCGGCTTCTACACCGCCTTTAACAGCAATCACTTCACTTCCAACCTCTATTACGACGGACAGTGGAAGATGATCGGGACTGGAAAAGCCGCGGTCATTGCTTTATCGCCAACCAACAACTGGGCGTTTAGTGTCTTCAGCGACAATACATCACGTAGTGCCAACGCGGTTTCCACCCTGGCCCAGTTGTTGACAGTAACAATGGGCGGCAACGTCGGTGTCGGAACTGCAACCCCGGATTCGCTGGCGAAGCTGCACGTTTATGGCAGTGGAGGCTTCGGCCAGGATATTCAGACCTCTACGAATGATTGGACCAGGTTCAGGCTTGTCGTTCCTTCACGCACGTGGGGATTTTTCCTCGATTCGTCAGGCGCGTCGACCGGAGCGGCCGGCAGGTTGGGGCTGTTCGACTACACCGCGAATCAGTGGAGAATGTCCTGGGACACCACGGGCAACGTCGGAATCGGGACCCTCGCGCCTGTCTACTCGCTCGATGTCAACGGCGGAGTCAACGGTTTTCGTGCGAAGGCGGCAACGACTTCCTCAGGTGACACGATTGCAACGTTCGAGAACAGCGGTGCGATTCAGATGATCGTGCGAGGTAATGGAAACGTCGGCATCGGTAACACCGGCCCGACAGAGAAACTTCATGTAACCGGAAACATCAAGGTCACCGGGAACATCGATGTTGGTGGAAACATCAATGCCAAATACCAGGACATGGCCGAGTGGGTTGAATCGTCACAAGAGTTAAGCGCAGGCACAGTTGTAGTTCTCGATCGCACCAAAAACAATCAGGTAGTTGCGTCAACGAAATCATACGACAGCCGTGTCGCGGGTGTAATTTCGCTCAAACCCGGCATTGCGCTTGGCGAACAAGGTGAGGGCCACGTGCTGGTTGCCACAACTGGCCGCGTAAGAGTAAAAGTGGATGCGAGCAATGGTCCAATTGAGATCGGCGATCTGCTTGTCACCAGCGATATGCCAGGCGTTGCCATGAAATCGGCGCCAATTGATTTTGCCGGCGCGCAAATACATCGACCAGGAACATTACTCGGCAAAGCGCTCGAGCCGTTGGCTAAAGGCACCGGCGAGATCCTCGTTTTGCTGAGCCTGCAATAAAGAGCGGCGTTTACCTCCATCCCTAGCGTTTCTGCACTGAGGAGGATGTTATGACTCACAAGTCGCGTCTCGGTTCCATTGGCCGTTTAGCTACTCTGTTTCAGGTTCGCATCACTTCAACGCGACTGCTGCTCGCGACTGTGCTGCTGTTGCTCTGTTCTTCTGCGGCTTGGGCACAGTCGAACGGACCGGCTGATCCTTCGAGAGAGCTTGGCGCGCCCAAAGGCTCTTACTCCCAGAGCGGATACGAGGAGCTGAATCTCTTTAACGGCCGCATGAACATAACTGTTCCGTTACTCGACGTGGTCGGGAGAGGAGGAGCTAAATTCCCTATTAAGGTGCCTCTGCAGACTCATTACTGGGACGTGATGAACAACGCGATCTTTCATCCGAATGGAACAATCACCTATGACAATGTGCCATTTGGAAATTGGAGCGATCTGAGTTTTGTGGAACCCTTACGGACCAGGATTGCTCGAGCAGATCACGGGTTATGAAGGAGGGTTCTGCACTTCGATAACTGTTACTCGGGTGTTGTTAAGAACGCCGAACGGAGCCGAGATCGAATTGCGCGACGACCTGTCAGATGGGGCGCCCACAACGTCAAGCGTTTGTCCGCAATTCCCTCCGTCAGGATCCCTCAACCGCGGAAGAGTGTTTCATACTTCGGATGGGTCGGGGATGATTTTCGTATCTGATGCGGATGTCGTGGATACTGTGATAACCGATTTTGGGGCCACGTTTTCGCATGGCGCCAGAGGCGTGGCAACAGGAACGCTGATCATGCGTGACGGCACCCGGTACCGTTATGAGCTCGGCATCCTCAAAAAGATAACGGATCGAAATGGTAATACGCTGATTTTTGAATATGAGTGGTGGATCCGGCGACTTATTCGCATTACCGACTCGTTGGGTCGGGCAGTGAATATCACCTATGGTGACCGAACTACAAATAGCTACTTCGACGAAATAACTTACACCGCCATCGGCGGAACTCCAGCGACCATTCGTATTAATTTCAATCCCCTATCTCAAAGTCTGCGGCCCGATCAAACGTTCAGTATGGCGGCATAGGACCAATAGAAACCAGTTTCTTTACTTTCCCTGACGACACGGGAGTGATGTGGTCCAAGTTCAACGACACCGCAAAAATTCAGAGAAGAATTAAAGAGCGTCGCACTTATAGCTCGAGCTCTGCACTTGAAGGCACAACCCTGTACAAAGATCTTGGCATGTTGCGTCCAGTGCCGGTCGATCACCTAAATAGCTCCGGCGGAATCATCTTTACTGAAAAACATCACTTCTTTCCTGACCAGATTAGCGGGGGCGGACGGCTCGGCGAGCTGGCTTTCGTGTGGTGGAAAGCAAACAAAGAATTCAAAACGGAGTGGCTTAACGCAGCCGGGCAAGTGCTACGCACAGTTGAGTACAACTGGCAACAGAAAGCGCCCGTGTCATGGTATCCGCAGGCCGGAGTTATCAGCGAGGAACCCGCCAACGATCCGAGGATTGAGGATACTATAACCACAATCAACGACACCGGTCAGGTTACCAAGAGAGACTACACTTACGACCAATTTAACAATGTGATCGAGGAGCAGGTCTTCGATTTCGGTCAGGGCACTCCCGGTCCTCTGCTCATGAAGACCCAAACGGATTTTCTGGTCGTCAATCCGGTGAACAATTTGGACTACACCAGCAGCGCCATTCATCTAGTCAGCTTGCCTAAGCAAGTAAGAACCCTGGGTTCCGGCACTACCGTTCTGGCGCGCACCGATTTCGAATACGACAATTACAACGACGACACAAACAACAAACCGATCCTACCGCGATCTTCAATCATTGGTCTCGATGCAGCGCCAGGCGGAGCTGCGCGCGGGAATGCTACGAAAACACAACACGCGCTGAATGTTACTACCGGCGACGGACCCAAAAAATTCACGCGCTACGACGTTGCCGGTAACGTCGTCAGTGAAAAGGATCCATTGGGACTCGTTACGCAGACTGAATTCGACGACGCCTTTATTGACAGCATCCCGCGTAATACTTTTGCCTATCCCACGCTGGTCAGCTCGGCGATTCCGGATCCACAAGGCATCACCGGCTTAAACACTTCACTGACCAGCTCAACCATTTACGACTTCTACACCGGTCTCCCACGACAGTCGACTGATCCTAATGGGCAAGTCACTACGACGGAATACGACATCTACGGAAGAGTTACGCGAATCGTGCGGCCGAGCGGCGGAGGTGAGACCAATTACGAATACTCTGACGTGCCGGGCAATGTGTTTGTGAAGGAATTGGTCCAGCAGGACGCGACCAGATCCGTTGAATCCAGAACGTATCAAGATGGCCTTGGTAAAACTATTCGAACATTTCTCCGCACCGGAGTTGGCGCCAATCCCTGGGTGGTGAGAGATGTTCATTACGACGAGTTGGGCCGGCCTTCGCAAACTCTTGAACCCTACAACGTCGCAACACCCGGACCTACGCCCGGCACGTGCGGGCAGTGTACGGTCACGACTTACGATACGCTGGGCCGAGTAAAGACTGTGGTGACGCCCGATGGCTCAACTTTCCAGACCACTTACAACGGAAATGAGACCACCACCACCGATTCAGCAGGAAAATCCAAGAAAATCATCCAGGATATACTCGGACGAACAAAGCAAATAATCGAAGATCCAGGCAACCTCGCCCTATCTACGACGTTTGACTACGACGCGTTGGGGAACATACGCAGAATCGTGCAGGACCAACAGCAACGATTCTTTTCATACGACGCCCTTTCGCGAACCGTGCGCGTTAGAAATGTTGAAGATGACGTTAACTCGAATTTACCCGCGTTAACTGACCCGATTACAAATAATAGCCAGTGGTCCAAGGCCTTCGTGTACGACGACAACGGGAACCTGACGCAGCAAACTGATTCCCGCAACGTTATTACGACGTTCACGTACGATCGCCTGAATCGGAACACTGCCGTCACCTATGCAAACGATCCAAGCGGCACTCTGCCCATCACGCGGATCTTTGATTTCGCAGTCAAAGGAAAAGGAAGTCTTTATCAGGCCAAGACGACCGGCACGGGCGGGATGCTGACAACTCTTGAAGCCTACAATAACGTCGGAAGTCCGGTGACCGTAAGCCAGAAGTTCGATGTTGCGGGAACCTGGAGCCAGGCTTACACGGTCACTTACAGCTATAACCTGGCGAGCGCCCTTACCTCAGTCACGTATCCTTCCGGTCGCTCTGTCACCTATAACTATGATGATGCGGTGCGCGCGAGTAGTGTCACCGGCACTTTAGGTGATTCGAACAATCGCAATTACGCCACCGGTATTTCTTACGCAACCAATGGACTGATCAGTCAGGAGTTGTTTGGGACCACAGCCGGAGTCTATAACAAGCGTTTCTACAACTCGCGAAATCAACTGGCAGAGGTTCTCGCCAGCACTAGCGGTAACGATTCGACGTGGAACAGGGGAAAAATTCTCAACCAGTTCAGCATGCAGTGTGCGAGTGCAGGCGCCGCCTGTAACGCAACTGATAACAACGGCAACGTGCGTAAGCAGGAAGTTTACATCCCCACCAACGAGCTGGCTTCAACCTCTGTCTCGTGGTCTCAGCAGTACGACTACGACACCTTGAATCGTCTGTTGCGCGTGCATGAGTTCACGGGCAATCCCGCACGCGATTGGCAGCAGGAGTACACCTACGATCGCTGGAGCAATCGCAGGATTCACCAGACCAATACGTTTGGGCCAAACATTCCCAAACCGAATTTCGGTCTTGATCCGTCAAACAATAATCGTCTTACCCCTCCAGCCGGTTTCTCGATGACTTACGATCACGCCGGCAACATCAATGCCGATACCTACTCGGGAATTATCGAGCGGGTCTACGACGCCAACAATAAGATGACCCAGGCCAAAGACGGCAATAACGTCATCCAGTCGTACGTTTATGACGCCGATGGCCTGCGCGTGCGACGCAAGATCAATGGAATTGAGACCTGGCAGATTTTTGGACTGAACGACGACTTGCTCGCCGAATATCCGGCCAATGGAGCGCCGGCGAGTCCTCAAAAAGAATACGGCTATCGTAATGGAGAGCTGCTGGTTGTGGCTGAAAACAGCAGTCCAAACGCTCCGCCGCCAACGGCGCTCACAGCAACGCCGCCGAATGGCAGTACGCCGCTGACGCTAAGTTGGACCACATCGGGCGCCGTTAAGTATCGCGTTGAGCGTAAGGCCGCCGGCCAATCTTTCACTTCAATTGGAACCACCACAGCCAACAGCATGACGGATAGCGGCGCCATCAGCGGCAATGCTTATCTTTACAAGGTCTGCTCCGCGGATGCGGCCGGAAATTGCACTTCGAGCTACAGCAATATCGTGCTCGGCGCTGCGATTACGTTTACTAATCCGACGATTATCAGCACTGTCGACGATCCGAGTGGGGCCACTGCCACACCTATCAAAGCAGTGCATATCACCGAGTTAAGAACAGCAGTTAACGCGGTGAGAACGTTGGCCGGGTTGCCGAATGCAACCTGGACCTGGAATGTTGCAATCGCACAACTGATCCATGTTGAAGATGTCCGCGACTTGAGAACGGAGCTGGCCACAGCACTGACCGCATTACAAATCGATCAGAGCGCGCCATATATTGATCCAACCCTGGTAGGTTCCATTGCAGATCCGGTTAACGCAACGAGGATCAAGGCTGATCATATTCGACAGCTTCGGCAGCGCGTTACGAGTGGAACAGGTCCCAGCGGTGGACCAGCCGGCGGATCGATATTCAGCATCAACTGGTTGATCAAGGATCATCTGGGCACGCCGCGTATCGTCATTGATCTATCTGGTAGCTTGAACAGCACCAAGAGGTATGACTACTTACCGTTTGGTGAGGAGTTAACTTCGTTGCATGGTGTGCGCGACACAACTCCCGGATACGCAGCTGCAGCGGCCGATCGTATTCGCCAGAAATTCACGATCAAAGAACGTGATATCGAGACAGGGCTCGATTACTTCGGCGCTCGTTACTACTCTTCAATACTGGGAAGATTTACCGGACCAGATTCTGTCGTGGGTTCCAGCGATAATCCGCAATCGCTGAATCTCTATTCTTACGTCAACAACAACCCGTTGCGTTCTATAGATCCGACTGGAAATTGGACATGGGATGCAGGCATAGCTGTTTTCCTTATGCCAATGCTCCAGAAGCAGCAAGATCCAAAGCCCTCTCCCTCGCAACCCGACACAAAGCCAGGCAACATCCTGGTGCCGAAAATCGAGGGTATGACTGTAACGATCACGGAAATCGGTATCACTGAAGAGGACCAGCAGAAATTACAACAATGGCGTAACGAGCAGATTCAGCAACAATCGGTTAGGGACGCGAACAATTGGGCCTTCAACCGGATGTTCAATAGGATGAATAATCCTTTCGGATCGAACGATGGACTAACTGACGCAACCGCCGCATTTGGTTTGGGTGGCTTCGGGGCCTCGACGGGAGAGTTTTACTTCGTGAACGGCAGCACATGGCGAGGCTTGAATGGAAGAACCTACAATATGAGCTGGGGTGGAAACCAGTACACGGGCGGCAAGTCACTGGCAATAGCTAAGGCCGGAGTATTTAGAGTAGCCAATAAGGTATTCTTCTTTACCGGCGCAACCATCAGCGGCTACCAGGCATACCAAAACTTCCAACAGGGAAATTACGGTGCTGGAGCCAAGAACTGTTTAGACATTTGTATGAGTGCCGTTGGTACATTTGGAGGACCATATGGCACGGCCGTCAGCGGTGTTTATTTCATCGGCGATACGATAGGTTGGAAAAACATATCGGATTCGCACGAGAAGCTGGTGCGAGATGTGGAGGCGGCGTCTGGAATGTCCTATCGTAAATATATGGGGCCGATTTACTGAAGTAAGGATACCGGCATGGGCATAGTTTGGTTAGCAGCCGCGGGTTTTGTATTGGCGATCGCGTACTTTTGCCGCGAGCTACTGATCGAACGCAAAAGCCGCAAGATTATCTTCGGCGTCTCGATGGCTCTCTTTTTGGCGTCGGTGCTGCTCACGATTTCCATGCGCAGCACCACGCCCACTCTGTTTCCTTCGTTGATGAACCCGCTGGTTTCACTCGGCCTATTCTTGTTGATGCGGAATTTGTTTGTCCGTTGGAAAGACCGGGAGCCGATCGACACGTTCTTCGACTGGAGGCGAGGGTTAGCCGCCGATCGATGGTTTAATATCCTCTACTTTTCACTCGGCGTGTGCTTAATGTTCCTGCTGTACGCTGGTGCGAATCTGACAGGCCTTAAATGGCACTAACATAGGACGCCTCACCGGGCCAGAACACGCCTGCCCTCAAGGTTAAACTGCTTGCCACGTTCCCGCTTTTAGAGTAAAAAGGCTGAGCCAGTGGTGTCTCTCAAGTAATCGTGCTATCCCAGAGCACGTGACCCACGACGGCGAAAGTTACTCCCACTATTTACAATTGACCGCGCGAATTCCAGAGCCGCGAAAAACTAAAGGAGAAACGACGATGTTGGTATCGTTAAAGTCCCGGCTTAACGGATCATTTAAAATTCCCTGTTTGTTGTTGCTCTTACTTCTTTCCGCTCCTGTCGCTTTCGGACAGGCGCAGTCAAACGCTGCCGATCTGCAAGGCATCGTAAGAGACGCGACAGGCGCCGTCGTAGCGAATGCCGGTGTGACGGCTCGCAATCCGGGCACGAACTTTTCGCGCTCTGTAACCACCAACGACGAAGGTTTCTACCGCATCATCAACGTTCCTCCCGGCGACTATGAAGTAACCGTCGAAGCGACGAACTTCAAAAAAGCGGTCTTACCAAAAGTTACTCTCACTGTCGGACAGGCCGCGGAGCTCGACATCACACTCGAGCCGGGACAGATCAGTGAGAGCGTCACTATTTCCGATGCGACGTCTGAAATTGTGGAGTCAGACAAGACAGCCGTCTCGACCACGATCGACCAACAGCGCATCAACAATCTTCCGATCAACGAACGAAACTACCTCGCGTTTGCCCTCACGACTTCGACAGTGGGACGTGACAACGGTCGTCCAATCGGACCGGCGCCAACGACGGGTTTGAACTTCGGCGGCCAGCGTGGTCGCTCGAACCTCGTGCAGGTCGACGGCGCTGACAACACCGACAACTCGGTGAACGCATCGCGTTCGACCGTCAGTCAGGAAGCAGTGCAGGAGTTTCAGGTCGTCACTAATTCGTTTGCGGCTGAGTTTGGACGTTCCGCGGGCGGTGTGGTGAACGTCGTTACCAAGTCAGGCACGAACGAGCTGCACGGCAATGTCTTTGGCTTCCTGCGACACCGCAGCTTCCAGGCGCGCAATGCTTTTGCGCCGATCGAGGATCCGCCGTTCACGCGCGCGCAATACGGATTCACACTCGGTGGTCCGTTGGACAAAGGTCGCACGTTCTTCTTCGCTGCTTTCGAACAGCGACGACGAAATGAATCCGGCTTTTTCACCAGCGACGTGCAAGGTAACCTTACGTCCCAGGTCACCATCCTGGGCCAGACGTTCCGAAACATCTCGCCGCAGCAGGCGTCATACATTAATTCTCTGCTGGGTATTGGAGCCACGGCGCTCGCCGTTCCGTATGCATTCCTCGCTTCGAGCGGTGGCTCGACCGCGCTGACCGGCTCAAATCCACTCGTCGTCTTTCCAGGTCTCGGTGCGTTGACTCCGATTGCGGCAGGTTCGACAGTTGGCCCGCGCTTCCTGCTTTCAAGTGCGCCGGTTCCGACCGGAACAACCAACGCTGCGGGACAGTTCATCGCGTTTAGACCTTTGAACAATCTTCAGCGGATCTTTCCGATAACTGAGCGAACGACATTCAACTCGTTTCGTCTGGACCATCTGATCACACCGAGTCACCAGTTCACTTTCCGCTTCGGCTACAATCCGAGCGAGCTCACCGGCATTCAGGTCGAATCACAAAACCAGTCGCTGGGCCAGAATGATTTCTCGCGCACCGGTATCCAGACGCTGAAAGATTCCTCGGCCGTCGCCACGCTGACTTCGACACTTTCCGACAAGATCGTTAACGAAGCGCGTTTCAACTTTGGTGAGCGTCGCGCCACGTTCAAATCGCAGAATGGCGATGCGGTAGCCTTCAACATTTCGGGCACGGCCTTTATCGGCCGCGAGCTCTTCTCTCCAGTTCAACGCACAGAGACACGATATGAATTCACGGACAACGTCAACGTCGTTGCCGGAAGTCACAGCTTTAAGTTTGGCGGCGACATCGCTTTCGTCCGCATTCCGGAAGCGATCTTCGAGCTGAACTTCGCTGGTCTCTTCAATTTCGGCGGATTAGGCGCCTGCACTCTGGTATCGGCGCTTTGTTCGACGCCCGGCATAACAATATTGCCGCCTGACTTGACACCAACTCAGCAGTACGGGCTCGGGTTCCCGGCTAACTTTATTCAGGGCTTCGGCAATCCGATCAGCAGCATCGGTAACAAGCCGATGGCGTTCTTTGCGCAGGACTCATGGAAGGTACGTCGCAACCTGACACTCAACTACGGTGTTCGTTACGACTATGAATTGACCGAGCAGATCCCGACACTGCCCCTCAGCGATCCACTGTCGGGAATCCAGCTAACAGCCGACCAGGTTCTCGCCGCGCAGGATGCGTTGGGTGTGCAACAGGGCTTCCCGCGTGACAAGAACAACTGGGCGCCGCGTCTTGCTGTAGCGTGGGATCCGTGGGGCGATGGCAAGACTTCGATTCGCGCCGCGTTTGGTCTCTTCTACGATCACCCGTTGCTCGCGATCGCATTCAACTCTGACATTGCTGACGCAGTACAACAGCAACAAGGCATTCTGACCCCGGGCAGTCCAGCGCAAACCGCTTTGCTCAACGCCGTGCAAGTGTTTCAGGGAACAGTTTGCCCACCGGGAGGACCAGTAACACCGATTTGCCCTGCGGGCGTCGTGACGCCTGGTGTGGCCGCGGGCGCGCAGTATCAGTTCGGTCGCCAGCGATTCAACGATCAGACGTTCCCGGGCTTTGGTCCAGTGCTTCCGTTCACGTTGCACGTTCAGAAAGACTTCGAATACGCGTACGCGAACCAGGGCAACTTCACGATCGAGCGTCAGATCACGAAAGACATGACCGTGACGGGTAGTTACATATTCGTCGGCGCGCATCATCTGCCGCACCCGCTCGATGTCAACGCGCCGCGGACCGATCTACAGATTCAGAACTTCCGCCGTCTCGCGGGACGCAATCCCACAAACACCACGGAAGCCGTGGCGTTCTCGATCCCGACTTCCGGTGCAGCGTGTCCGTTTGGCGTGCCGCTTCAGTGTTTCACTTTGGCAACGCCTGCCGGAGCGACTGCGTATCCGAACGCCGGTCAAACGTTCGCTATCATCGTGCCGGGAATGATCACCGCGCCGATAACCAATCTTGGCGGCCGCATCGTCAACGCCGCTGTAGCCAACTTCTTCCGCCCGAGTGCGCCAAATTACTTTTTGGCCCAGGCACTTTCGGGTGGCTTGGTAAGCCCGGCAGTGCTGAACGGAGCACTTGCCGGATCGCTGCGAACGCCCGGCACGGTCTCACCGTTCGGTTCGATCAACGCGCAAACGTCGGACGGCAATTCGCTCTACAACGCATTGAACGTCGACGTGAAGAAGCGCTTCTCGAACAACTTCCAGTTCCTCGCGTCGTACACCTGGTCACACTCGATCGACGACTCGTCTGACCTGCAAACGCTCTTGCTGCCGCAGGACAATCGGAACTTCGCCGCCGAGCGTGCTGACTCACTTTTCGATCAGCGTCATCGCTTCGTGTTTAGTGGTGTGCTTGCTTCGCCGAGTAGTTGGGCCAAGGAGGGCGGCTTTTATCGCGCGCTCTCGAGATTTACGGTCGCGCCGATCTTCGAAATCTCGTCCGGTCGTCCATTCAACATCCTGAGCAACCAGGATACGAACAACGACCAGTCGAACCAGACCGATCGTCCCACAGTGCTCGACGATGGAACACTGTGTGTGGCTGGCACGCCCGGCTGTGCTCCCGTGATTACGAATGGCGAGTTTACGAGTGGCAGCCTGGGTCGCAATTACGGTCTGACACACAGTTACGTTTCGCTCGATCTGCGCATCGCCAAATTGGTGCCGATCGGCGAGCGCGTCCGTTTGGAGTTGATTGCGGAAGGCTTCAATCTATTCAACCGCTTCAACGAAGCTGCGGCGTCGCCCTTCATCGACGACGTGCGGGCGTTCAACCTGCGCGCCGCCAACGGCCGCTACTACAGCCGCCCCACCGCCGCCTTCGACTCGCGGCAGTTCCAGTTTGGATTGAAGCTCAACTTTTAATTAGCCACAGATCTTCACGGATTAACACGGATTTGTATCTGTGTTAATCCGTGTAATCCGTGGCACAACTTAATCCCACCTTCCCGCATCCGAAGGGCTTAGTCTGTAATTAGTCGGTAGTCTGAGCTTTCAAACGGTCCCTCTCCCGAATACAATCATACGCACTATGTGTAGACCTACGCTTGTTCAACGCTTTATCATCCTCGGCGCTATATTTTTACTGGGAAATGCCGCGATCCAGGCCCAGACAACCCGGCCGAGACGCACAAACAAGCCCGCGCAAACGACCAAGTCGCCTGCCGACGATCCGCTCCTGCGACCCGAACCGCAGCCCTCGCCGACTGCGCGAAGAACCAGCTCAAACGATTCATTGCTCGACGTGCAGCCAGTTCGACCAGTGGCAAATACCGTGGCCTCGGCAGACACGAAGCACGCCTTTCTGCTGCTCGACCAGAAACAGTTTGCGGCGGCTTTGAAAGAAGCTAAGGAGCTTACGGCTTCGTATCCCAACGATCCGGAAGCGTGGAAGATCGCAGGGTTTGCAGAGTTGAACCTCAAGCAGTATGCGGACGCAACGAGAGATCTCGAGAAAGCGGTCGAGCTACAGCGCAATGCGAAGCAGGAAGATCCAAACACGGAGAGCGCGCTCGGACAGGCGTATGTTCTCTCCGAGAAATATCAGGAAGCGCTGCCACTCCTGACTGCGGCCGTCAATCGTAATCCGGCTCAGCCTGATTCGATGTTGATCTACTATCGCGGCATTTCAGAGTACAAGACGGGCAAGATCGCGGATGCAGAAAAGAGTTTCAATCAGGTCCTCAGACTCAATCCGAAGGATTCGCTGTCAACCTTTTATCTTGCGCAGATCGCACTCGGTAAGAACGATATCGACGGAGCAATCGCAAGTCTGAATCGCGCCACGGTTAACGATCCGCGAATGATAGGTGCGTGGGCGCTTTTGACTACGGCTTACCTGCGTCGTGCGGCGACGAGCACGGATCAGGCGAGAGCCGATGCTGACTACATCAGCGCTGTGCGTGCGGGCGAGGGTTTGATCAAGTTAAGAACTGACGCCGAAGCGGTGACGCTTTTCGGACAAGCTTTGATCGGATCGAAACAGTATGCACGCGCGGCAGGCGTACTCGAACGCGCGACTGTCGCGCCGGATGCGACCGGCGTCACGTTTTACCTTCTCGGTGTGGCCCAGTCGCGCGCGCAAAATTTTCCGAAGGCGATCGCGGCCCTCGAATCAGCCGCGAAGAAAACGCCTGACGACGTGAATGTCTATCGGGAGCTCGGCTATGCGTATGAAGTGACAAAGCAATACGCGAAGGCGCTGGGTGCGTATCAGAAGGGCTCCAGCTTAGCGCCGTCAGATGCTGATCTGAAGGAATCGATCGAACGTGTGAAGCCGTTTGCTAAATAGATGAGTGGATTGCCTGGGACAGCGAGGGCGTTTGCGACTTATTCTCTGGTGCCGTATCTCGGCATTTTGTTCTGTCCCGGCGCGGTCGTGCTCGGCACTGTCGGCGTAGTTAGATCTTATCGATCACGAGAAGTCAGCGACGGTTCAGGTCGCCGCATCTGTTATGCAAGCACGATTGGTGGCGTTGTCATAACTGTCGTTCAGTTGTTGCTCTGGTGGGTTCTTTACCAGGCGCCAATGTGGGCAAACCAACTCAATTAGTTTTAAGGAGAATGCAATGAAAATCATTTCCACTCTGCTCCTTTTGGGAGCTTTGCTCACGGGCGCGTATGCGCAGCGGCCACGCTCCATGGATCCTCAACCGGAACCGGCGGCCAAACCGGCCACCGCGCCCAAACCCGCGCCGGCCCCAAAGACGGTCAAGGCGAAATATGAAGGCGGAGTGTTTGGCTACACCAAGACGATGGACGGCTCGTTGACGTTTGACGACGCCAACAACCGCCTGATCTTCAAAGATAAGAAGCCGCCGAAAGAGATCTCGATTCCGTACGAGGCAATCACTTCGGCTTTTGCAGATTCGAAAAAGGTACAACCAGCCGCTGCCACGGTCGCCAGCAACGTGCCGTCGATTTATGCACTACCGGCGCACTTCATCAAACACAAGGTTCGCTACCTGACCTTGCAATACAGCGATCCGGATTCGAAGATGTCGGGAATCACGAGCTTCAAGATCAGTGACAAGGCCCTACTTGAATCAGTGCTGGTCACGCTTGCGGAAAAGACCAACATGACGCTTCGTGGGGACGTTTACATCAAGAAGAAACCCGAAGATTCCAGCAAAGCCAATCAGTAGCCACAAAAAGGCACAAAAAGGCACAAAAGAGAAGGTTGAGAGCTCAAGCACTCTTAACTTTCTCTTTTGTGCTTTTTGTGCCTTTTTGTGGCTACGACAATCCATTCCAGACCATGCGGTGGAAGAGCTCGTCCATCTGCTCTGGTGGCTCACGCATGCCGCGATCGAGCCACCACGTCAGTAACGACAGCAGCGCGCCCGCGTGTGTGAATGCGATGGCTGAGCGTTCGCTTGCGGTAATTGATTTGCCGTGAGGTAATTCGGAGAGCCTGCGCTCGATCCCGCGCGCGAAGTGCCCGCGCGCGAGCTCCATATTCTCCTGAAACTTGCCCGACTTAACGAGCGCTTTGTAGAACGGTTGCACGTCGGCGAGATGGTTGAAGAATTCCGTTACCGGAAACACGCGGTCAGATTTATCATCGTGTTCGGAGAGCGCTATCGAGAGTGCCTCAAAAAACTCTTCCGAGTCGCTCATCAACAGATCGTCCTTGTCGCTGTAATGCGTGTAGAAAGTTGAACGACTGACGTGCGCACGGTCCAACACCTCCTGGACCGTGATCGTCTCGAACGCCTTCTCCTGCATCAGCGCGATTAGCGCATCGCCCAGCGCGTCGCGCGTTCGCCGCACGCGAGCATCAGTCTTTTTGTCTGATCCGGCAAGAGGCAGGCGCTGGTTCTTGGACATTCGTTACCTCTTTG
>JGI12363J15224_100144_pt1 | contig 16419 bp, 2 predicted proteins | sample ForSoiNitrogNN91_FD_15224 | JGI IMG/M metagenome (IMG submission 15224)
CCACACTGAGATATCGAAGTGTGGCGCCGCCGTTTCCGCTACTTTGTCGGCGCTGCTGAGTTGTAAATCAGCAATCTTGGCGTGCAGGTGGTTGAGCATTCCGCGCTGCTCAACCATCGCACCTTTCGGCACTCCGGTCGAACCCGATGTATAAATGACGTAAGCTAGATTTCTCGGTAAGCTTCGACGCAGCGGATTCACGACCGGCGCTTCAGCTTCCAGAAGGTCTTTGATAAAGAGTGTCTGGGGAGACTCGAGCGTTTGGGCCAACCCGCTAAACTCACGACTTGCTAACACGAGGGCCGATCGACTTTGCTGCAGCACACGATTGAGCAGCCTCGCCGGATGGGATGGATCGAGTGGGAGGTAGGCGCCACCGGTTTTAAAAACGGCAAGCACGGATACCAGCCAATCGATGCTGCGGCGGGCCAACAGCGCGACCAACACTTCAGGACCAACACCGCGTTCCATTAATTGCCACGCCACCACGTTGGCGCGTCGATTCAATTCACGATACGTCACCTGCTGATCTTCAAAGACAACCGCGACGGCATCGGGAGTCCGCTCGACTTGCTCTTCAAACAGAGCCTGCAAGCTTTCTCCATCGAAGGCTGCGTCCGTGTCGTTCCACTGATCGAGCATCTGGTGGCGCTCGTCTGCGCTTAGCAGTGAGAGAGTCGAGAGACGTTGCGACGGAGCTGTGACCGCTCCCTCCAAAAGATTTTCAAAGTGCCCTGCCAGACGCTCCACAGTGATCGCATCAAACAGATCCGTGTTGTATTCAAAGAAACCGTTCAGCCCTTCGGTTGTTTCCGCGAGTACAAGCTCCAGATCGAACTTGGCCGTGGCCGTATCGAGATCGAGGAAACTCAAGCTCAAACCTTCCGGGTGTGGTATCTCGCGCGGAGTGCTCTGCAGTGTAAACATCACCTGGAACAGAGGCGTGTAACTCAGGCTGCGCTCGGGCCGCAGCTCCTCGACGAGTTTCTCAAACGGCAGAGACTGATGTGTGAAAGCGTCCAGCACTTGATCGCGAACACTGGCGAGCAATTCCTCGAAGCTCTGACTGCTTTTAACGTGCGTGTGCAGGACGATGGTGTTGACGAAAAATCCAATGAGCCTTTCGGTCTCGAGACGATCGCGCCCAGCGCTCGAGGTGGCGACAACGATGCTGTCTTGATTTGTGTAACGATGCAGCAACGCTTTGAAAGCTGCCAGCAAAGTCATGAACAACGTCACGCCGCGAGCACGGCTCAGATTCTTGATCGACTCAGCCAACGACGTTGGTAGTGTGAGTGGATGACGCGCGCCTTTGTAAGTTTGTACGGCAGGTCGACGGCGATCGGTTGGCAATGCGATCAGCGGCGGGCTATCCGCCAGTTGCCGTCTCCAGAACGTGAGATGTTCGTCGAGCGTCGTGCCTTGTAACCACTGCTGCTGCCAGGCAGCGTAGTCGGCATACTGGATAGCTAATTCAGGCAAAGGATTCGGGTTTGCTTGTGAGAATGCTTCGTAAAGCGCTGACACTTCGCGCACCAGGATGCCCATGGACCAGCCGTCGCTGACAATGTGATGCATCGTCAGGAGCAGGATGTGATCCTCGTCGCCCATCCGTATCAAGCCGGCGCGCAACAGTGGTCCATGGCTCAAATCGAAAGGCTCCTGCGCTTTGCTGATTGCCAGTCGTCGTGCTTCCGCGACTCGCTCGTCCTCCTGCAACCCTTCCAGCTCGACGATTGGCAGCGCTAAATGCTGAATGGGCGAAACAACCTGCACCGGATTTCCCTCAACCGTTCGAAAACACGAACGCAAAATCTCGTGACGCTTCACTACTTCGTTGAGACTCGCCTCGAGCGCATCAACTTTCAGCCGTCCTTGCAGGCGAACTGCGGCAGCCTGGTTGTAGAAGTGATTACCCGGCTCTAACTGGTCCAGAAACCATAGACGCTGCTGCGCATAAGACAGCGGCAACTCCGCTGCGCGCGACACTGGTTCGATCGGCGGCAACTCCAATCCCACACTCGTTTGACGTACGTGTTCGATTACCTCGGCGAGCTTCGCCACGGTGGGTGATTCGAAAACATTGCGTAACGGCAACTCGATGTCGAGCGCCTCACGCACGCGTGAAACCATCTGTGCGACCAGCAATGAATGGCCACCACGCGCGAAGAAGTTGTCATTGATCGATAGGCGCTCAACGCGGAGGATTTCCGACCAGATACCAGTGAGGATCTCCTCGACGGGCGTGCGCGGTCCAACGAAACTCGCGTCCGCAACGTCTTGTTCCGGATCAGGCAAAGCGCGACGATCGATTTTGCCTTGCGGCGTCAACGGCCACTGCTGCATCGAAACGAATTTTGACGGCACCAGGTAGTCGGGCAATCTCTCTTTGAGATATGCGCGTAACTCATCGGCGACCGGCTCTGGTTTCTCAGCCGCGTAGTAGGCAACGAGCGACTGTCCATCGTCGCTGGCGACGCAGACTGCAACCTGCACGGCTGGGTATTGCGTCAGCACTGTCTCGACCTCGCGCAACTCGATGCGAAAGCCTCGAATCTTCACCTGGTGATCGGCGCGGCCCAGAAACTCCACATTTCCATCACTGAGGTAACGGCCTCGATCTCCTGTCTTGTAAAGACGGTCACCAGCGTCTTTCGTAAAAGGATTGGCAATAAATTTCTCCGCGGTGAGCGGATCTTCTCCGAGGTATCCGCGTGCGAGATGTGGCGTGCGCACGTAGATCTCGCCGGCCTGCCCTACGCCTGCTAACTGCAACGACTCATCGAGCACCAGGAGCTGAACATCACTGATACCTCGCCCGAGTGGAATGCGCTTGTAGCCAGGTTCGCCGTCGGGAACGATGAAATAACCCACCGCCTGCGGAGTTTCGGTCGCACCGTAAAAATTGACACAGCAACTCGAGGGGGCCGTCTTTAGCAGCAGCGACACATCGCTCTGCGTCAGTACGTCTCCGCCCACGAAGACATAACGTAGTGACGGGAGAGCAGCACTGTTACCAAGCAGACGCAGAATGGCGGGCGTGAGATGAGCGACGCTGATCTCTCGCTCCTGCAGAAATTTCGCGAGGCCGCCCGGCGCGAGCATCTCGTCCGGATCAGGAATAAACAAGGTTGCGCCGAGGGATAACGGCGTGAAGATGTCGCGCAGAAGTGGATCGTGTGCGAGTCCGGAGAGCAGACTGAAACGATCGTTCTCATTGAGACCGAAAGTATCGATGTGCCAATGGAGGAAATGAACGAGTGGTCCATGTGTGCCTGAGATAGCCTTGGGCGTTCCGGTTGATCCGGATGTGAAAGCGACGTAAGCCAGGTCGTCTGGTCCATTCAAAACGTCCGGACCGGTGCTGTGGAAATCAGCGAGGACGTCATGGGCAAGTGTCAGACGACACTTCAGCGGGATGGTTTGACAGTATTCGACGAGGCTTGCCGGAACCGTAATTGTATCGAGTTGGATCCAGCCTTTAGGCTGCGCCACCTTCAGGCACTCAATCAGACGTGCCGCGGGATAAGCTGCATCCAAAATCACGAATCCTGCACCGGCTTTGAGCACGCCCAGCATGGCCCATACCAACGAAGCGCTCCGGTTCGCATAAATGGCTACGAGTTCGCCGCGCTGAATACCAGCGGCGATCAGGCAGTGGGCCAACTGGTTGCTACGTGCATCGAGCTCTCCGTAACTCCACACGCTTCCGTTGTCCGAAAGGGCAATAGACGCTGGCGTTTGTTGGGCCATCCTGGAAAAGCGACCGGCGATTGAGCCAGTCACCGTGGCATCGAGCGGTTCAGACGGATTTGGTAAGAGTTGTTCAGCCGCAGGGGTGACGAGAGTATAAGAACCGATGCTTTGGTCCGGTTTTGCGACGATCTGTGAAAGTAGTAATTCAAACTGGTCCAACATCTCAGCCGCATCGGAAGGACTGAAGAGATCAGCCTTGCAAAGGAGCTCGAGCCTGATTGCCGCATCCTTTTCCTGCGCGTACAAGGTCAGATCAAACTTCGCTTCCACTTCCGCGGCGTCGTCAATGGTGACCGTCAGTCCCGGCAGATCGACGTGGACATTTTCAAAGTTGAGCAGGTTGAACATCACCTGAAAGAGCGGCGTGCGATTCAAGCTGCGATCCGGCCGCAATTCCTCGACTAACTTCTCGAACGGTAAGTCCTGATGCTCGTGAGCTTCCAACACCACTGTACGGACGTTGTTGAGTAACTCTCGAAAAGACATTTCGCGTGTGAGTTGGGTGCGCAGCGCGAGAGTGTTTATGAAGAACCCGATTAGTAGCTGAGTCTCAGGACGGCGACGACCTGCGAGTGGCGATCCGATGATGATGTCCTGCTCGCCAGTGCGACGATGCAGCAGCACCTTGAAGGCGGCCAGCAGCGTCATGAAGAGAGTGGCGTGCTCACCTTTACTGAACGCGTTGATCGCACTGCTGAGCGACTCGGGCAACGTCAACGTCTGGCGCAAAGCGACCGAGCTTGCCGCGCGTGAATTGTTGGCGCCCAGGTTCAATGAGGGAAGATCGCCGCCCAATTGACGGCGCCAGTATTCGAGATGATCGTCGAGCGTTTTGCCCTGCAACTTCTGTCGTTGCCAGAGAGCAAAATCGGCATATTGGATCGGCAAGTCGGGCAGCGATGTCGCCTCGCCTGAAATGAAGCGAGGATAGAGCAGTCCCATTTCGCGAATAAGTACACCAATGGACCAGCCGTCCGAAATGATATGGTGCATTGCGAGCAACAATACGTGTTCGGTGTCGCCGAGTCGGAGCAGCGTGGCGCGCAGAAGGGGTCCGGCGGCGAGATCGAAGGGCTGGTTTGTGTGTTGTGCGCTCAATCGTCGCACTTGCTCGGCACGTTCGCTTTCAGTGAAGTCTCGCAAGTCTACGAGTGGCAGCGATAACGAGAGACTCCGGGAAATGATCTGCACCGGTTTGTTATCGACTTCGGCAATCGTCGTACGCAGCGATTCGTGACGGCGTATGACTTCATTGAGACTACGCTCCAGCGCCGGGACATCAAGCTCACCCGTGAGGTTGATGGTCGCAGCCATGTTGTAAGCAGTGTTATCCCTCTCCAGCCGCTGCAGAAACCACAGCCGCTGCTGCGCAAAAGAAAGTGGGATAACAAAGACTTCTTTTTTCATCGTAAGTGGCTTTGCCTTAAAAAGTCCTGTCTAAGCCTGCGAAGCAGGCGGAAGCATAAAGCCTGGGGCGCAAGCCCCAGGATCGAATCAATTTGATTTGCAAGCCCATGAGAATGGGCGACAGCTCATTGCTTGCAAATGGTCAGCATTTGTTGCGACCGGGCTGTCGCCCCGCATTCGCGGGCTTGAATGTCTGTTGTGCTTTGGTCCTGGGGCTTGCGCCCCAGGCTTTATGCTCCGCCTGCTTCGCAGGCTAGATATTGAGTGTCGTGAGGAATTGATCGCGAGAGATGGGAAGGATTTCCTGTTCCGGGAGGTAACTTTCCTCTCTCTGTAGGGTGTCGATTATGTCCGCCACGGCGGCGACGGTCGGCGTCTCGAAGATAGCGCGTAGAGGCACGTCTACTTTGAAAGTATCCATCAGCATTGCGATGACGCGCGTGGCGAGCAGCGAGTGTCCACCCAGATCGAAGAAGTTATCTTCCACACCCACTCGCTCCACTTTCAACACCTGCTGCCAGATCTCAACCACAACTTCTTCCGTCGGAGTGCGCGCCGCCACATAACCAACTTCGCTCACGAGGCTCTCCGCTTGCGCTGCCAGTTTCGCCAATGCCCCGCGGTCTACTTTCCCGTTCGCCGTCAACGGAAACTCTTTCACGAGGAGGTACAACCCCGGCACCATGTACTCCGGCAGCTTCTGCTTCAGAAACGCCCGCAGCTCGGTGCTACTCACTTCGTGCCCACGCACGCAACCCACCAACTGCTCTCCCGTCACCATCACGACCGCTTCTTCCACCGCTTCGTGCCCGCTCAGTGCCGCTTCGATCTCACCCAGCTCGATCCGGAAGCCGCGCAGCTTCACCTGATGGTCTCGCCTTCCCAAATACTCTAGCTGCCCATCCGCCACATAACGGCCCAGATCCCCGGTCCGGTATAGTCGCCGGCCTGGCTGCTCTGAATACGGGTGCGGCACAAACCGCTCGGCCGTCATCTCCGGCGCACTCAGATAGCCACGCGCCAAGCCCTGCCCGCCGAGATAAATCTCTCCAGCCACTCCCAACGGCACCGGTTCCAGGTTCTGGTCCAATACATAAACATCCGTGTTTGCAATTCCACACCCGATCGGCGTGGGCCGCTTCGATCCCTTCTCCATTAAAGCGTAAGTCGAGTAGGTCGTGTCTTCCGTTGGCCCATACAGGTTGAAAACGCGTTGGACCATTTCCTGTTCGTAGAGTTGCTGCACGAGCTTATTCGACAATGCTTCACCCGCCAGATTTATCGTGTGGACAGAAGCAGGCAGGAGATTCAGTCGCAACAACTCCGCCGCCGCTGAAGGCACTGTATTCACCAGCCTGACGTCGTTGTTCGCAGATATTTGCAGGGCGTTCTCCGCGATGATAACGGTTCCACCCCAGCTCAGCGGCACAAACATCTCGAAGACGGAAAGATCGAAGCAGATGGAAGTCGAAGCCAGCACACCGCTCAACTCTTCACTCGTGAAGACCTCTTTGGCCCAATGAATGAGAGTGACAGCACTACGATGCTCGATGGCTACGCCTTTAGGCCTACCCGTCGAGCCCGACGTGTAGATGACATAAGCAAGATTCGAGGCAAGCGCGGTTGAGGACAGGTTCTGCCGGTTATAGCCCTCGATAATCGCGGCATCCCGATCGACACAAACAACGTGAGCGCTATGCGACGGTAGCGAATCGAGCAATTCAGTTTCGGTGATCAAAACCGGCGCGCAGCTATTCTCGATCATGTAAGCGAGACGCTCTTGCGGATACCTTGGATCGAGAGGAACATAGGCTGCGCCAGTCTTCATAACGGCAAGCAGTGCCACAATCATCTCGACCGAGCGCGAAAGACAAATCAGGATTGGTATTTCAGGACCGGTGGACAGAGAACGCAGATGATGGCCCAGTTGATTGGCGCGCTCATTCAACTCTGAGTAGCTGACACTCGCAGTTTCACTGACGACGGCGGTGGCGTCGGGTGTGCGGATAACTTGCGCCTCAAACAGCTCGTGAATGCAGAGATCCTGCGGGTAATCTTTCTGCGTCTGTTGCCAATCGACGAGCAATTGCTGCCGCTCATTTTCATCGAGGAGTGCAAAGTCGGAAATCTGCTTGTCAGGAGCGGCAACGAGGCTCTCGAGCAGGTTCTGCCAGTGTGCCAGCATTCTCTGAATGGTGGCATCATCAAACAGGTCCGTGTTGTATTCGAGGAGGCACGCGAGCTCATGGGCGTGCTCCTGGATAGTGAGCGTCAGGTCAAACTTTGAAGTTCCAGTCTCAATCCTGCAGATATTCAGACTCAGACCACTCAGGTCCAAACTCTCGAGCGGCGCATTTTGCAGAGCAAACATCACCTGGAAAAGCGGCGTGCTGCTCAAGTCGCGCTCGGGTTGCAATTCCTCAACCAATCTTTCAAAGGGCAGATCCTGACGGGTGTAAGCGCCAAGGGCCACCTCGCGCACTCGCCGCAACAACTCGCGGAAGGTGGGCTCGCCCGACAAATCAGTGCGCAGGACGAGGGTGTTGACAAAGAATCCGATCAACTTCTCGAGGTCCAGCCAGTTGCGGTTAGAGACCGGAACTCCGACAACGAGATCCTTTTGGTTCGTGTAGCGATAAAGCAGCGCATTGAAAGCGGCGAAGAGCGTCATAAAGAGAGTGGCGTCTTCGCTTCTCCCTAACGATCGGATCGCATCGGTTAAAGTTTCGGACAAGTTTAACGATTGAGTGTTCCCTTTGAAGCTTTGCACAGCAGGTCGCGGCCGGTTGGTGGGTAACGCCAGCAGTGCAGGGGCCCCAGCCAGTTGTTCGCGCCAGTAACCGAGCTGCGCGTCGAGAAACTCACCCTGCAGCCATTGTCTCTGCCATTGAGCAAAATCTGCATATTGGATCGGAAGCTCAGGCAATGAAGCGGGCTCGTTCTTGACGAAAGCGTCGTAAAGCGCGGCGACTTCGCGCACGAGAACTTCCATGGACCAGCCGTCGCTAATAATATGAGCGACGTTCACCAGCAATATGTTTTTATCGTCACTCAGTCGCAACAAGGTGGCGCGGAATAATGGTCCACGAGCGAGATCGAACCGGTGCTGCGCCTCGACAGTTGATAGTCTCGTCGCTTCAGCCATACGTTCCGATTCAGGAAGGTGCTGCAGATCGATGACTGGCAGGGCAAGAGGCTCCGCATCATTGATGACCTGCACCGGTTCTCCACCCACTCGCGTGAAAACAGTGCGTAGGATCTCATGTCGCCGCACTACCTCGCTGAGACTGTGCTCGAGCGCGGTCGTATCGAGTGGACCATCGATCTGAATCGCGACCGCGATGTTGTAGGTGTGACTCTCAGAGTCCAATTGATCGAGGAACCACAACCGGTGTTGCGAAAACGACAACGGCAAATCTTCGTCTCGGGAGACATGTTGAATCGGAGCGATCTGCAATCCTGATTCTGCGCGGCGCGCGTTCTCGATGTTGGCGGCGAGTCCGGCTACGGTGGGTTCCTCAAAGAGCGCGCGCAAAGGCAAATCAACCTGGAAGGAAGCCTGCACTCGGGCCATGACACGAGTGGCGAGGAGGGAGTGTCCACCCAGCTCGAAGAAATTATCTTCCACACCCACGCGCTCAACCTTCAACACCTGCTGCCAGATTTCCACCACCACTTCTTCCGTCGGATTGCGCGCCGCCACATAACCGCCGCGACTCGCGACGCTCTCCGCTCGCGCTGCCAGCTCCGCCAACGCCCCCCGATCTACTTTCCCGTTCTCTGTCAACGGAAATTCTTTCACTAACACATACAACACCGGCACCATGTACTCCGGCAGCTTCTGCTTCAGAAACGCCCGCAGCTCACTGCTGCTCACTTCGCGCACCACGCGCACACATCCCACTAGCTGCCCAACAACCATCACTACTGCTTCACCAACTGCTTCGTGCCCGCTCAGTGCCGCTTCGATCTCACCTAGCTCGATCCGGAAACCACGAAGCTTCACCTGGTGGTCTCGCCGTCCTAAAAACTCTAGCTGCCCGTCCGCGAGGTAACGGCCCAGGTCTCCGGTCCGGTACAGCCGCTTGCCGGGTTGATCTGAAAAGGCGTGCGGCACGAACCGCTCGGCCGTCATTTCCGGCGCACTCAGATAGCCACGCGCGAGGCTCTGCCCGCCAAGATAAATCTCTCCGGCGACTCCCAACGGTACTGGCTCCAGGTTCTGGTCCAATAGATATACTTCCGTGTTTGCTATCCCGCGCCCGATCGGCGGCACGACCTCGGCGTCATCTTTGGGCTCAACAGTAGTCGCCGTCGCTACCACTGTGTTTTCTGTAGGACCGTAGTGATTGACGAGTTTGAAACTCAGCGAGGCTGGTGGATAGATGCCGAGCCGGTCACCGCCGGTCAGCAGAAATCTCAATGCAGACTCAGGCCACGGCGTTGATAACAAATTCTCGGCTAATGGAGTTGGCAGAAAACTGATCGTTATGTCTTCGGCGACCAGCCATGCTTTTAGCTTCTCAGGTGATGTTCGCGTCTCTTCGTCCGGCAGGTAGATGCTCGCCCCGGCCGCGAGGTACGGCCACACTTCCCAAACCGAAGCATCGAATCCGAGTCCGGCGACTTGAGTGGCGCGATCCGGCGGCTGGATATCGTATGTGCGCAGGTGCCAGAAGACGAGATTCAAAAGCGAGCCGTGTTCAATCTGAACACCTTTGGGACGGCCAGTCGAGCCAGATGTATAAATTACGTAAGCAAGATTGCCCGCTCCAATGTGATCGATGGGTTTCTCTTCACTTTGCTGTGCGATTGTTTCCCAATCTCTATCCAGACAAATGACAGGTGCGGTAGTTTCCGGCAACACATGGACCAGACGTTCCTGAGTTATCACAACCCGTGCGCGCGAGTCTTCCATCATCAAGCTCAAACGTGAGCTCGGGTAAGTAGCGTCGAGGGGAACGTAGGCCGCGCCAGCCTTGAGAATACCGAGGAGTCCGACCAGCATCTCGATCGAGCGTTCGACGCAGATCGCCACGAGGGTCTCCGGGCCGGCGTCGAGCGATTTCAGGTGATGCGCTAGTTGATTCGCACGCTGGTCCAATTCCCTGTAACTCAACTGTTCGTCGCCACAAACAACCGCCACCGCCTCAGGCGCGCGCCTGGCCTGAGCTTCGAATAATTGATGAACGCACTGGTCCAGCGGATATTCCGCGACCGTTTGGTTCCACTCCACCAGCACTTGCCGATTCTCAGCAGCCGTCAAAACAGGCAAGGAGCAAATTCGCTGTTGCGGTGCGCTGACGATGCCTTCCAGCAGTCGTTGAAAATTACTCGCCATTCTGGCGATCGTCGCCGCATCAAAAATGTCTGTGTTGTACTGCAACGATGCCGACAAGCCTTCATCAGGCTCCGCTACCGTCAACGTCAGATCGAATTGTGTGACTTGCTGTTGGAGACCGACATATTCCAACTCGAGCTCGCCGAGCTGAACGCGGGAACCAGTCTCTCCAAGCGCGAATGACGACAGCCCTTCTTTGTTCAGCAAGTGCGCTCTTTGGAAAGCAAAAATCGCTTGCACGAGTGGCGTCACGCTCGCGTCGCGAACGGGACAGAGCCTTTCGACCAGAAGAGAGAACGGATAATCCTGATGCTCGAAAGACTGTAATGCCGTTTGGCGAACACTGCCGAGAAACTCAGAGACAGTCGGGTTTCCTGCGAGGTCGGCTTGCAGCACTATCGGATTGACAAAATAACCAACCACTCCAGCGAGCTCGGCCCAACTGCGACCGGCTGTCGGCGACCCTACCAGAATCTTTTCCTGACCCGTATAGCGATGCAGCAGAATCTGGAAAGCAGCGAGCAGCGTCATGTAGAGCGTCGCGTCATGAGCGGCGCTCATGTCTCGCAGACGACGCGTGAGCTCAGCTTCGATTGCAAAGAGCCGTGAAGCGCCGCGATGCGATTGTTCGAGCCGGCGCGGGCGATCCAACGGCAGGTTCAGAACCGGCAACTCACCCGCTAATTGTTCCTGCCAGAAGTTCCAGAGTTGCTCGCCAGCGGGCCCGGCGAGCATTCCCGCTTGCCGGTAAACGTAGTCTTCATACTTCAACGTCAACGGCGGGAGAGTGACTGGAGTACTGGCTTTTTGCGCGGCATAAATTACACCGAGCTCATGCATGAGCACCGCGAGAGACCAGAAATCGGCGACGATGTGATGCACGTTGAAGAGTAAGACATGCTCTGCTGCTGAGCGTTTGAAGATGCTGATTCGAACCAGCGGACCTTGCTCCAGGTCGAAAGGAAGATGAGCTTTTGTTTCCAGCGATTCGTGTAGAGAGGCTTCGGACCAGAGCGAAGCATCCGTCTCTTCGAAATCAAGTTCTACGTGCTCTGCAACACGCTGGATAGGTTCACCATCCACGGCCGCGAAAGTAGTTCGCAAGCAGGAATGTCGATCCACGAGGGTCTGAAATGCGGATCGTAGAGCAGCGACATCCAGTTGCGCTCGAATACGAATTGCACTCGCAATGTTGTAGACGGAGCTGTGCGGCGCGAGCTCGTGCATGAACCAAAGCGATCGCTGACCGTACGAGAGTGAGTGTTCGACGACTTTCTCAGCAACCGGCGCGATATTCTTTTTCGGCGCGGCCGCCAGCAACGACAATTGCACTCGCACTTGCGCAGCGAGTTGCGAGATCGTCGGGCTTTGCAAAAAACTGACCATCGGCAGACTGATGCCTAAACCACTCTCGATTCCGTGCATCAGCTCGATGGCCATCAGAGAATCAAGCCCGTAACGCGCAATCGGTTGGTTAACATCGAGCTGAGCTTCGTCGAGTCTGAGCCGAGAGGCCAGTTGCGATACGAGCCAGCTCTCGACGTCATCAGGATTCTGCAACACGGCACTCGCGGTCGCTTCCCTGCCGGCGCCGGCAGCTTGCCACTGCTCAACGACGTCGAGCTCACCGGCGAGAAAAAGCGCGCGGCAAGCACGTCGCTGTATCTTGCCGCTCGAAGTCTTGGGGAGACTTCCTTTCTTAATCAGAACGATACTGTGGGTCTCTAACTCATGCTTTTCCGAGACTGCCTGGCGAATGCTTTCGACGATCTCGTTCACGTTTATTTGCAGTCGATGCTCCAGCTCCTGAACGATCACCAGTCGCTCTTCGCCGTCGACATCTACAGAGAACGCAGCGCCACAACCGCGTCGTAGCGCGGCATGGCTTTCTTCCACCGTCAATTCGATGTCTTGTGGATAATGATTTAAGCCGCGGATGATGATTAAGTCTTTGAGCCTGCCGGTAAGGAACAACTCGCCGTTGAGCACGAACCCGAGATCGCCGGTTCGTAAAAAGAACTTCTGACTATCATTCGCGAGCCGCGCGCGGAACGTTCTTGCCGTCTCATCCGGAGCATTCCAGTATCCGTGGGCCACACTTGGACCAGCTACCCAAACTTCTCCCACTTTCTCAGCAGGACATGCAGTCAATGATTCAGGATCGACAATAACGAGGCGCTGGTCCACTGCGGTTGCACCACAGCTTACCAACGAGCGCGAGCCGTGATCACTAGCAAGCGTTTCGATCACCGTATTCTGTTCGAGGGCACGCTCTTGAATCGAAGCAATGCTCGGCGCATGCGTTGGCCGTTTACCGGCGACGAGGAGCGTGGCCTCGGCAAGACCGTAACAGGGATGGAAAGCCTCGCGCCGAAAGCCGTAACGCCCAAACGCCGCGGCAAATCTTTCGATCGTTTCGGCGCGAACTGTTTCTGCTCCGTTGAAAGCGACGTTCCAACTACTCAGATCGAGTGACAAATCTTCGCTAACACCGCTTCTTCTGACACATAGCTCGTAGGCGAAATTTGGGCCGCCGCTGGTCGTGGCTTGATAGCGTGAAATCGTCTCGAGCCAGCGCAGCGGACGCTGCAGAAATGCGGTCGGCGACATGAGGACGCATCGCGCGCCGGAGTAGACAGTTTGGAGCACATTTCCGATTAGCCCCATGTCGTGGTACAGCGGCAGCCAGCCGACTATGGTCGAGTCTTCGGTTTGGCCAAAGGTTCGCTGGATCATGCGCTCGTTGTGTAACAGATTAGCGTGGCTAACAATCACGCCCTTGGGTGTTGAGGTTGAGCCAGACGTGTACTGGAGAAAAGCAGTGTGCTCGCTGTGGAGTACAGGCGGAAGCCAGCGATGGCCGATATCGCTGACGCTGTCGCTAGCCAGCCAGCGCATGCCCGTCATGATTGGAAGTTGAGAGCAGATAGATTCGAGCTTTGTGAGGATTGGGCCAATGCTCAGGATCACAGTTGCCTGGCTATCGGCCACAATCGTGAGCAAACGCTCGAGGCTGTGATTCAGCCGCGGCGGATACGTTGGCACTGCGATCGCGCCGGCATAAAGACACCCGAAGAAGCCTGCGATGTATTCCAGGCCCGGCGGGTAGAGTAAGAGCACGCGCTCGCCCTGTGCGTTAAGCGTTTGCAACGACGCCGCAATCGAGCGCGCTCGTCGATCGAGCTCTCCGTAGGTCCAGCTTAGCTCCTGCTCATCATCTTTAATGAAGGTATAGGCGTTACGATCCGGCTGCGCGAGCGCCCGCATACGCAGGAGATCGACCAGCGTCGTAATCCGTCTCACCTCATTAACAGACGGCGCCATCTCTAGATTGAAATCGATTGACATCTCAGTACTTATTGATTTCTCTGTGCAACCTCTGTGTTCTCTGTGTCTCTGTGGTTAACCCACCACGGAGACACAGAGAACACAGAGGTTGCACAGAGAAGAATGATCTTAAAAGCTGAACGAGCGGGCCACGAGTGTGGAGTCGCTGGTGCCCAGTGGAGCGGGAATTACATTGTCAGGTCGGGCTTTGAAAGAATTTGGGAGCGATGGCAAGCCGTACGTCTGGTCTACGATTTTGAAAACCAGCGGCTGCTCGGATCTGGTCTCGAGCGTTAGCTCAACGCCTTCGGATGGCGGAGCATAGTAGCGAATGCCCCACTTCTTCTCGTCCTGTCGATCATCATCTTCATTCTTGATCGGCATACCGTTGATGCTCGTACACTGGATCGGCATGTTCCCCTCGACACCGAGAGAGATGACAGACGCCTGCCGCTGCGAGGTCAAACGCACGCGCAACTTGCGGATACCGTTCTCGACGTTATTGCTGAGCAGCTCAACATTCGGAGCAGCGAGCGCTACGAATGGAGCCGGACTGTTGAGAAATTCTCTGGAGTTAAATAGGAAGAGGTCCGGCAGACGATTCCTTTTGATCTCGGGGGAAAAGAACTGACTGGTCCATGTATCGGGCTTCGTGTTCCAGCTAACCCACAGCGCTTGTTGCGTCCCGGCATTTGCACCGTACAGAAGGTGATCCTGAAGCGGACGTGCGGCACTGAAACCAGCAGTTAAACTGCCTGCCAGAAGAAAACCGGCGCATACGATTAGCGACGCCAGAGGCAGCAGCCACGCTCTTCGCACCCTCAGCAGATCATTCTGCGGAATGAATAACGTAAGCAGCAGTGCAAACATAATCATCACTATGGCTGACATGCTGACCGTCAAACCGATATAGAGCACGTAGATCAATGGTCCAAAAAGAATAACCCCACTGGCAGCACCGAGCAGCACACTCGCCTGCGCTCCCACAGACTTCAGCGCGTCGCTTTTCATCATGAAGGTGATGCCGAGCGCTACTGTGCTAAAACAGAGTGGCCAGATGAAAAGATAACTGCCGCCTGGCAACATCAACGACGTCAGCACCAGCAGTACCAACCACCAGAGCAACGCGCCCGCCCAAAGGTGTTGCAAGCTCACACGCTGCGATACAAGCGCATATAGCGCGGACGTAAACGCGAAGGTAAGAGCCGCGAAAGCAACGAGGTAAAAGCGGCTGTTATAAGTGTCGCCAGTGGGCGCCAGTTTGTATTGACTGTGTATCGCACGCACCAGCCACCAGACAATTGAGACAAGCAGCCACGATCCGGCAATTGCAAATAGCGAAGCGAGTGCGCCTGAGATGATGCCGCCTATCGTCAGCTTGCCGCTTCTTATTCCAAGAATCATGACGCCCACAAATAAGATGATTGACACAATGGCAAGAGGAACAACCCAGCGCGCCGGATAGTAAATGACAAACGCGCCCAGGAGATCGAAATAGACAGCGTTGCCGCGAACAGGAGACAGTTGCGCGTTGCCAAACGCCCGCGCCAGACTCAGCGCATAGGAGCCCTGGTGTTGCAGACTCCTCTCATCCATGTTGTCGATCGTATCGAGCTGCGTGTGATAGCTCGTGACGGGATCGATGAAGGCGAAGTTCAATCCCGTGATGCCGGCGTCTTTAAATATCGTGAGATCGGTATCGTTGGGCAAAAGCCTGTAGATCTCATAAAAGAGTGAATTAGTTCGCGGATGCGGGACCGATTGAGCGAGCGTTTTGATCAGTTGAAAATTGTTCGGAGTCGTTTCAAACATCAGGGCTGGCCCACGGCTCCCGCGTGCTTCGAAATTGATAGCCAGCGCCACCCGTTTGGCCAATGGATGCTCGTCGACGAATGCACTGGCGCCGAGCAGTCCAGCCTCTTCACCGTCTGTGAACAGCAAGATCACGTCGTTCTGCAAAGGGGGACCAGCTTTAAGAGCGCGCGCCGTCTCGAGTAGGGCAGCCACGCCCGAGCCGTCGTCGCTTGCTCCCGGTCCGGTCGGAACCGAATCGTAGTGACACATCAGCATCACAGGTTTAGCGTCCGACGTCCCCTTCACTCGTGCGATCAGGTTTTCAACTGTGCCACTGAGCCACGGCACGCCCGGCCTCCGGTTAAGCGCGGTTGTCTTTTGGACCACCGGATCCAGGTCGAGACTGCGTAACTCCTGCAGGATATAGTCGCGCACTACTGCATGTTCGGCAGTGCCCATCGGATGAGACTGTCGCGCGATTCCTTCCAGGTGCTTCATGGCCCGGCCGGAAGAGAATTCCGTCGCCGGCGCACTTACGGACATTGCATTTGGAGGCCCTTGCCGGTAGAACGCGAGGCCTGTGAATAGTGCAATGCACAGCAGGGTCAGTGCGCCGGCAGAAACACGCGGCGTCAGTGCCACCGTGGGAAAACCTGATTCATGAATTACCTTTTCTTGAATCATCGGATCACCTGTTAAAGGTATTCAGCGGGGGCAAGCCCCTCTTCCTGACTTGTTCATTCCAATGAGCCGTTTAGAAAAGAACAGGTCAGGAAGAGGGGCTTGCCCCCGTT
>JGI12363J15224_100153_pt1 | contig 15820 bp, 13 predicted proteins | sample ForSoiNitrogNN91_FD_15224 | JGI IMG/M metagenome (IMG submission 15224)
CCAGCAGCGGGGGCAAGCCCCTCTTCCTGACTTGTTCATTCCAGGAAGATTTAAAGGACTTAAGAAAGAACAAGTCAGGAAGAGGGGCTTGCCCCCGCTGCCGCCATCTAAGTAATACTTTTGTCTTTTGCGCCGGAGTAGATTGCGAAACAAAACTGAGTGAGGCATCATTCATTTCAAATGCGTTCTGCCCGATCATTAACGATTGGTGATAAGCGTGAAGCCATTATGCGCGCCGCCACCAGTGTCTTCGCGCACAACGGTTACTTCAACTCGAAAGTCGCTGATATCGCACGCGAAGCCGGTGTCGCAGACGGCACCGTTTATCTGTATTTTAAGAGCAAGGAAGACATTCTCCATTCGATCTTCGACCGCAGTGTCGAAGAAGCGCTCGACGCCGCGAGGAAACAGATCGAGCGCGTTACGGATCCAAGAGAAAAGTTGCGCCAGATCGCGGCCTTGCATCTCGAGCGACTCGGCGCCGATCGCGATCTCGCAGTCGTTTTCCAGGTCGAGCTGCGCGGCTCGACGAAGTTTATGGAGGAGTTTTCGGCCGCTGGTTTTGCAGAGTACCTCGCGTTGATTCGTTCGACATTCGAAGAGGGTCAACGGGCCGGCGTCTTTCGCGCGGATTTGAAGGCGAACGTGGTCGCCAAAATACTCTTCGGCGCGCTCGACGAAATGGCGACGAACTGGATCCTCTCGAAACGTCGCTACAAACTCGCGCCGATGGCGGACGAAGTGCTGGACATTTTTCTAAACGGAGTAAACAAGCGTGAAGCGAGCGATTGAGTACATGGATGTTCACTCAAGCACTCCGCCTCGGCGCGTCTTCTCTTCTGACGAGCCCGCGACGCTCGTCGACGTCTTCACCGGAATCGCGCGCAATCACAAACGTCCTGACACACTGAATTACAAGAGCGACGGCCGCTGGGTCTCGGTCTCTTCTGACGAGCTGCTCGCACGTGCGAAGCGCATCGCCGCCGGACTACATGCGATCGGTGTACACCGCGGCGATCGTGTCGCGTTGCTTTCGGAGAGCCGCGTTGAATGGACGCTGACCGATGCTGGTTCGATCTTCGCCGGCACGATTGATGTCCCGATTTATGCGACGTTAACGCCGCCTCAGGTGCGTTACATTCTCAATGATTCCGGCGCATGCGTTCTCTTTCTTCCGAATCGCGAAAAGTTTCTCGAGTTGAAGGATGTGCTTGGTGAATGTCCCGAGGTGAAGCACGTCATCTTCTTCGAAGACAGCGGTGACGGGATGACGTTGGCCCAGCTCGAAGAAAAGGGACGCGAGCTCGGGCCGGATTACATTGATAGCTCAGTTGCGCAAACGCAGCCCGACGATCTGGCGACGATCATCTACACTTCAGGCACGACTGGTGAACCGAAAGGCGTGATGCTCACGCACTCGAACCTCGTCTCGAATCTTATCGACTCGTCCGGACATCACGAGTTTGGCGAACACGATACGGCGCTTTCAGTGTTGCCGCTGTCGCACGTGTTCGAGCGGCAGGCGATGTACATGTACCTGCACAAAGGCATGGCTGTTTACTTCGCGGAGTCGTTGCAAACGGTTGGTCCAAATTTGCGCGAAGTGAGTCCGACGGTGCTGGTTGGCGTGCCGCGCATCTTTGAGAAGATTTACCAGCGTATTCGCGAGGCTGCGGCGGAGCGCGGGAAAGTGAGCATTGCGTTGCTGGCGTGGTCTCTGTCAGTTGCGCGTGAGTATGCGGAGTTTGTGCTCGCACACAAGCCGGTTCCCGCGCTGCTCAAGTTCAAGCATTCGATCGCGTCGAAGCTCGTGTTTTCGAAGTGGCAACGCGCTTTTGGTGGAAAGATGCGGCTTTTAGTTTCGGGTGGCGCAGCGTTGCCGGAAGATCTGGCGTACGTCTACGTCGGCGCGGGTATTCCCATCGTTCAGGGTTACGGTTTGACGGAAACTTCGCCCGTGATCACGACCAGCAGCGTCGACGAGATCCGGCCGGGAACTGTGGGCAAAGCGATTCCGAACGTTGAGGTCCGCATCGCTGAAGACGGTGAGATTGAAGTGCGTGGTCCAAACGTGATGCGCGGCTACTACAACAAGCCTGAAGAAACGCGTGCCGTGTTTACGAGCGACGGCTGGTTCAAGACCGGTGACGTGGGCGCGCTCGATAAGGATGGTTTTCTGTGCATTACTGATCGGAAGAAAGAGTTGTTCAAGACTTCCGGTGGTAAATACATCGCGCCGCAGCCGATCGAATCGGCGATCAAGGGATCGCGTTTTGTGAACCAGGTGGTGTTGATTGGAGCGGAGCGGAAGTTTCCAGCGGCGCTGATCGTGCCCGTTTGGGAGCAGCTTGAGTCGTACTGCAAGTTGAAAGGGATCTCAGTTGCGAGCCGGAGCGAGCTTTGTTCGCACCCGCGCATCATCGATTTGATTCAACGACAGATTGACGCGCTTACGCCTAATCTGGCGAAGTATGAGCGGATCAAGAAAATCGCGTTGTTGGAGAATGAGTTTACGATTGAAGGTGGCGAGCTCACGCCGACTTTGAAAGTGAAGCGAAGAGTTATCGATGAGAAATATCGCGACGTGATTGAGAAGCTTTATGAGGAGTGATTTACGGTTGTCTCGGAATATCGACGTCGAGATGAAGTGCTTTTAGAATTCGGTCTCCCGCGTCTTCACCCGCTCGCGTTAGCACTTGTTGACGATACAAATCGCTGTTAGGACCGCGCGATGTTGGTCCAACGACGATTGGTCCAGCGCGATTGGCGTTCAGGTAGCTATGTCCCTGCGTGACAATCTTCGCAGTGCCGGGGGCAAACACGATGTATTCGAGTATCAGCTCCGTATCCGTGCGGGCCATATTGTCAAACTTCAAATTGAGCAGGACTACGTAGCTTTTAGTTTCCGACTTCGCTTTCTTGATGGCTTCACCACGGCTGAAAGATTGATCGGTCATGTCAACGCCCGCCGAAGATCCCGCGCGTAAGCGATCCGCGCAACCTCGTATCACCCAGTCGTAGTAAGCATACGAAAGCATCGCAGTCGTATCGGTACGATCCGCGCCGACGTAGAAGAGAAGCTCCGAGATTTTATCGGTTTTCTTTGGCGCGGGTGTGGGTTCAGGAGTCGGCGTTGGTATTTCGGCCACCGGAGCAGGCTTTGAGTGCTTGCGTCCTGACTGCGCCTGAACTGACCAGGCAGCGAGCGCGATCACGAGCATGGTTGCGAAGGGGCGACACCTCATGTGGGTCGGAATTGTAAACACTCGCCGTGAGAATGGGAAGTTTGATTTGTTACACTGCGGAACCCATGGAACTCAAAAAACCTCAGACTCTCGTGATTACGGGTGTTCGTGACCAGGCTCGGGGGACGCGCTCGTTTGATCTTCGTGCTGATGGAGCGGTGGATTTCACGCCCGGACAGGTCGCCGTGCTGCGTGTGGAAGGTGAAGAGCCGGCGTATTTTGCTTTTGCCGGCGCGCCCGAGGACCGCGATTTGGAAGTGCTGGTGAAGCAGAAGGCAGGAGCCAGCGCCGTGATCTATAACAAGTGTGTCGGTGATCAGATCGAGCTGGTTGGGATTGCCGGACATGGGTTCAATCTCGACGCGGTGAAAGGTCGTGATCTGGTTTTTGTGGCGATGGGTACGGGTGTCGCTCCGCTGCGTTCGGCGTTACGACACGTGTTGAAACGAAAAGAGGACTTTGGGCGATCGGTCGTGCTCTACGGTGCGCGCACGCCGGATGACTTTTGCTATCGCGATGAGACTGAACACTGGAGCGAGCACGGGGTCGAGCTGCGCCAGGTGATCTCGCGTCCGGATGGTCACGACTGGTCTGGTCCAACTGGTTATGTGCAATCGTTGTTGGACAACGTCCTGCCGGATTTGTCTTCACCGGTGGCGCTGATCTGCGGCTCGCGCGAGATGATCGAGCAAACGCGCGAACGTCTCGGCAAGATGGGCTTCAAGCCGGAAGAGATCCTCACTAATTATTAACGCCTGAAGAACTGCGCCGCTTTGATGATTGTTGCGTTGCAGTAGCGCTGAATAGCTTTGAAGTCGGTCCAGTTCTCCGTAACGACCTGCGCCTTACATCTGCGTGCGCTCACTGCAATCAAAACATCAAGAGCTAGCCGCTGCGACGCCCCCGGCGGCAGCCGTTTAAGTCTTCCATGTTCTGAACGGCGGCGATGGTTCGTCAGCAAGAACAGAATTTTTGACGTGAGAAGCCAGTCCTCATCGTTGGGGACAATCAATGAATTGTCCTTTTGATACTGTCGAAAGAATCCCTCATAGGATTTTCGGCGTGACTCGTCTCGAGCTCCGGCAGTAAGTTCCATCAGCACCACGGCTGACATCAGGAAGCTCTCCGGCATTTCGTGAAAGTTGATGAACTTTCGAGAAACGCATACTGAGGTGTCGTAAGTGAAGTACGGCATATGGTTTCCAGGTTGTAAAAATCGAAATTATAAAATGCGGTGGAATCTACCTTGTTGATAGTCCTCGTAAATCTCTCGGAACATTTTCAAGGTGAGCTCGTCTCGCTTCTTAAGCCATGCCGGTCGCTCTTTTGTCTTGGACGCTTTCGATTTGCCAATGCGCTTAGAGGCTTTCGCTGCAGCCTTTTTCGCGCGAGGCGCAGAAGCTTTCTTGCGAGTTGAGGTGTGTGAGTTTTGTTTTTTGAGTGACATGCGCGCAGTATAGCACAGTTGGGAGTAGGTGCAACGCTGCGCGCATAAGAACTGACCGAAATAACAAGCTTAACTTGATGGGGGTTTCAGACCCATCATCCGCATGTAAGTGATGATGTTGCCGTAGTGCAGACTGGTGTGGCCCACGTTAGTAAACAATGGTCTGAGCTGACCGTTGCCGGAGCCGTAGGCAGCGTTGCATTTTCCGACGGCTTCTTTCAGTTTCGGAAGGAGCGTGTCTTTATCGGTGGCGCCCTTCTCGACAGGCGTGGTCCATTCGACTTTGTTGCCGACGCCGTGCGCGCAGAAATAGTTGTAGGAATCTGTGATGTGCGCGATGAGTTGACCGAAAGTCCGCACGGTATCCGCCGGGCGATAGCTGTACTTTTCTGCCGGAACCATCTCGGCGGCTTTCGTCACCCATTCGTTAACTTCATTGAAGCCATTGCGCATTTCAGTCGAAACGTCAGGCGCCTTTTCCGGCGTTGACTGGGCAAAGCTCATTGACGCGGACAACAGCAGGCAACAGAGGATCAAAAGAATTCTGATTTTCATAGAGGTCTCCTTTTTGGCGACGCATGCTAAGCCGTGAAGTGAGCGTATCGCAATGAGTAATACGCGAACGGTACAAATTTCGAGACGAACGGGCCCAAGTCGTGGATTACTCGTATCGCAGCGCCACCAGCGGATCGACTTTGGTCGCGCGGCGGGCGGGAATGTAAGAGGCGAGAAGCGCCACAGTGAGCAGGACCACTGACACCATTACAAACGTGAGCCAATCGGTCGGAGTCACTTCAAACAGCAAGCTCCGCATCAAGCGAGTAAGCGCGAGCGAAGCGATCAAGCCGATTGCGGTTCCGATGACCGCCAGCGCCATACCCTTGCCGACTATCAGCCTGAGTACATCGCGCTTCTGCGCTCCCAGCGCCATGCGAACGCCAATCTCCTGCGTTCGCTGAGTCACCAGATAAGCCATTATTCCGTATATCCCCACCGCAGCCAGACCTAACGCCAGAATTGAAAACGCGCCGAGCAGCGACATCACAAAACGTTTTGCCGCAACTGACTTCGCCACCCGCTGCTCCATCGTCATGATGTCTGACACCGGCTGGTCCTTGTCTACACTCAACACCTGACTGCGTATCGCGGGCACCATACTCACAGGATCCGAAGCCGTGCGCACAACGAGGTTCATGAAATTCTCCGGAACCTGTCGATACGGAAAATAAGCCTCCGGCATGACCTCGATCTCGAGCGCCTTACTCTTAACGTTGCCGACAACGCCGACGATCTCACGCCACTCCTGCTTGCCCGGATCCTCTTCAAAAAAGCCGAGTCGCTTTCCAATCGGATCCTGGTTGGGCCAATAACGGCTGGCCAGCGCCTCATTGACGATGATTACGTTTGGAGTTTTCTCGCGATCCTGCTCGGTGAATGAGCGTCCTTTCAATTGAGGAATGCTCATCGTCTGAAAGTAGTCAGGCGTAATGACGCGTACACCGGCAAATGGACGATCCGCCAAAGCCACGAACGGCGCTCCTTCAACGACAAAACGGTCCGACACATTGCTGTTGCCTAATGGAAGCGGGTTAATGCCGGCGACGGATTTCACGCCCGGTAGATTTTTTACGCGCTCGAACAGTTGATCGTAGAAAGTCAGTAGCCGTTGTTCTCGATACTTCGAGGTGGGCAGAGCGATGTTCATGCTCAATACATTCGTCGCATCAAACCCTGGATCAACTTGCTGCAAGCGGAGGAAGCTCTTGGTCATCAAACCCGCTCCAACCAGCAACAGCAGCGCTACCGCCACTTCCGAAACAACCAGCAGATTACGTAGGCCACTACCCTGAAAGCTTCCAGGATTACGCCCGGAGCTTTCCTTGAGAGCCGTGTTCAGATCTGGTTTTGAAGCCTGGACCGCCGGAGCAAGGCCGAACAGCACGCCCGTTACGACGGAAATCGCCAGCGTCCAGAGAAACACCGGAACATGCAAGCCAACCTCGTGAAGTCGTGGCACTTCCGACGGCGTGAGCGACACCAGCAGTTTAACTCCACCGTACGCGAGCAGCAGACCCAGTAAGCCGCTCAAGCCAGAGAGGATGATGCTCTCAGTTAATAATTGACGGATGAGTCGCCAGCGGCTCGCTCCCACCGCGATGCGGATCGCAACTTCTCTGTGCCGCGCCGTGACTCGGGCCAGCAGCAACCCCGCGACATTCGCGCATGCAATCAGTAAGAGAAAGCCGACAGCAGCAAACAACATATAAAGATACGACTCAACATTCCCAACTAGCTGTTTGTGCAAAGCAACTACACGTACGCCCTTCTCAGTATTCGTCTCCGGGTATTGTTGTTGAAGCTGACCGGCGATGAGGTTCATCTCGGTCTGTGCCTGCTCTTGCGAAACACCCTGCTTGAGCCGTCCCACCGTGTAAAGAAAGTTATTGCTGCGGTCGTGATAGCCCAGATCGCCGATGTCGATAACCATCGGCACCCACATGTCCACATGTCTCGTGATTGGAAATTGCAACTCAAAACCAGGAGGCATCACGCCAATCACCGCAACCTGATGCGCGTTGAGCGTCAGACTCTTGTTTATGATGCCCCGATCAGAACCGAACTGCCGTTGCCACAGCTCATGACTGATAATTACAGTGAATGGGCTTCCCGGTGTTTCCGATTCCGGGACAAACGAGCGCCCGTGCATTGGTTGCACCCCGAGGACCTGAAAGAAATTGGTGGTGACAACACAACCCTGAATTCTCTGCGGCTCGCCAACACCGGTTAAATTCATGTCGGTATCGAAAAGCGCTCCGAGTTGATCGAAGCTCTGATTGCGCGATCGCCAGTCGAGAAAGTTACCAATCGCCGCTTCGTTTCGATCCCACATCTCAGGTCCGAGCTGCTTATTCGTTTCCCACACCACCATCAGGCGCTCGGGATCTTTATAGGGGAGTGGGTTGAGTAAAACGGCGTCGATGGCGGTGAAGATCGTGGTGTTAGCTCCGATGCCCAGAGCCAATGTCAGAACTACGATGACCGTAAAGCCTGGTCGCTTGAGTAGCATGCGAAAGGCGTAGCGTATGTCTTGTAGTGTGTTCACGATCTTCCTCCAATTACTCGTAACGCAACGCGACCAATGGGTCGACTTTGATTGCGCGTCTGGCGGGTATGTAGCAGGCGAGCAGCGTGGCGACGATCACACAAAGCGCCACTGCGCCGAATGTGATCGGATCGGTCGGAGATACTTCAAACAGTAAAGACGACATGAGACGCGTTAACGTTAACGCGCCCGCAAGCCCGATTATCAGACCAATACTGACAAGGAACATTCCATTACCGAGGATCAGCTTCAGCACGTCGCGCCACTGTGCGCCGAGCGCGATCCGAACACCAATCTCGCGTGTGCGCTGAGTCACGAAATAAGCCATCACTCCATAGATACCGGCAGTTGCCAGCACGAAGGCAATGCACGAGAAGATGCCGAACAGCAGTCCCCAAACTCTTGATTGCCAGATCGTGTTCGTTGACAACTTCGTCACAGGCATGACGTTGAAGATGCCCGTATCAGGCGCCACCTGCCAAACTGCTCGCTGGATGTCTTTCGCGAGCGCTGTGGGATCGTTGCTTTGCGTGCGCACCACAAAGTGAGTCTGCTTGGCGTAACTCTGGTAAGCGGAATAGTAGAAATCGTAACCCGCATCATCGACGAGGCTGTTGTGCTTAACGTTACCGACGACGCCGACGATTTCAGCACAACCGGTACCATCATCGTTGCAGTTAACGCGTTTACCCAACGCATCTTCGTTGGGCCACATCCGCTGCGCAAGTTCATGATTAATGATCGCCACATCGCGATGACCATCCGGCTTAAGTATGTCGCGGTTATCAAAGACGCGGCCGCGAAGTAGCGGGATCTGCATCACTCGAAAATAGTCTGGCGAAACAGCCTGGTAATTGACGAGCGGATTCTGCTTCTGATCTTCAGTCGATTGTCCTTGTAATGAAAACTCGCCTCGATACCAGGGCTTTTGACCGACAAACGGCAAATCACTGTTCGCCGCGACGGCAACTACGCCCGGCACTGCTGCGACCTGTTGCAGTAACTTTTGATAGTGCCGCGACATAAACTCGACTTTGTAATCTTCCTGCCGTCGATAAGTTGGGTTGATTTCGAGATGGAGCACGCCGTCTGCCATAAACCCCGGTGAAGTGTTTTGCAGCCGCGCAAAACTTCGCAGCATCAGTCCGGCTCCGGTAAGCAGGATCACCGCGAGGGCGATTTCCGTTACCACTAACAAACCGCGGATTCGTTGCATGCCCGCGCTCGTCCCGGATTTACCGCCTTCTCTAAGTGACCGCTCCAGATTCAGGGACCTTGTTCGGAACGCTGGTATCAGACCGACTAAGAGAGTGGTCAAAACTGAGATCAGCAACGTGAATGTCAGCGCGCGGCCGTCGAGCTCGATCTTCACAAAGAACGGCAAGAGCTCTGCCGGCAGCAGTGCGACCAGCATGCGCAGACTCCACGCGCCGAGCAGTATCCCGCCCGCGCAGCCGATCGAAACAAGCAGCAATGCTTCGGAGATCGATTGTCGAATCAGCCGTCCCTGGCTCGCTCCGAGCGCGGCGCGCATCGCGAGCTCACGTTCACGCACGGTCGCTTGCGTCATCAACAAGTTGGCGACGTTCGCGCAGGCAATCAAGAGGACAAATCCGCAAGCACCCAACAGCAGCCAGAATGAGCGGCGTAGTTTGCCAAACCAGAAGTCTCGCAACGGGACGACCGTCGCCGTGACGTCGGCATTGGTATCGGGATAGGTTTGCGCGAGACGAGCGGCGATCTCTTTCATTTCGGCTTGCGCTTGTCCGGGTGAGACTCCAGGCTTAAGCCGAGCTATCGTCTGATCGATACGGAAACCGCGACTCTCTCGATCGAAGTAGCGATCATTCAGCCACCATATGTCGCTTTGAAATGGAAAGCGAAAGCCGGGTGGCATAACTCCGACCACAGTCAGACTGTGCCCGTCGATGTGAAGCTGACGCCCAAGGATCGCCGGATCACTGCCGAATTTTCTTTGCCACAAGCCGTGACTCAAGAGGATCGAGTTTGCATCTCCAGGCGTTGGACCATCCCCGAGATATGGCGCCACTTGCAGGATTGAAAACAGATTCGAGGTGGCGAAGGTCAGACTGAGTGTTTCCGTCTCGTTCTCAGATTGCAGGTTTGCATTCCAACGCAAATTGAAAAACGCGACATCGTCAAAGACGTTATTTTGCTTGCGCCAGTCTTCATAGTCACCGAACGAAACGCCGATCGATTGACCGCGGCGCTGTGAATCCACCATCACGAGGCGGTTCGCATCACCGTAGGGCAGCGGGCGCAGCAGAAAGGCGTTGACGATGCTGAAGATGGCGGTGTTGGCGCCAATCCCGAGGGCGAGCGTCACGATCGCGATTAGACTGAAACCGGGATTCCTGGCCAGCAGTCGCCGGCCGTAACGCAGGTCTTGCAGAAGCTCGTCGATTAGTCGCATGTTGCTTCCTTTTTGAGGTCCGACTTGGACCGGAATATAGGACTGCATCGATCGCGCGTCAATGATTTACTTCACCAACGTACAGCTTGACGGAACTAACAGCCAATTACATGCGCCGCGCGGATTCAGTACGCAAAGTCGGGTCAAATGCTTCGGGCGTGCCTTTGCGCCTTTGCGTGAACCGCATATTGTACTTTGGTGCAGGTCGATTGAACTCTCGTACAATTCCGACCTTCCATTCGTGCTGGTAAACTCAGCGCCAGCATGCCGCAAGCAAATCCATTGATTTCCGTTGTTGACGACAATCCGTCGATGTCACGCATGTTGTCTCGCGCGATCAAGGCGGCGGGATTAAGTGTTTGATGTGTTTGGCTCAGCGGAGGAATTTCTCGATTCTGACGCGTCGCGCGCGTCTGTTTGCCTGATTCTTGATGTGAATTTGCCCGGCATGAGTGGGCTCGAGTTGCAGCAGCGTCTGAACGCATCGCGGCTGGAAGTCCCGATAATTTTCATATCTGCCCAAGCGGATGAGGCAATGAAACAAGATTCGAATTCACGAGCCTCGAGAAACCGCGTTTCAACGAGACCGCGTCAAAGACGATCAACTTCGTTCCGTCTCGCGGCCCAAAATTTCCGTGGTAATTGTTTAGCTTGAGTTGGGGGCTGCGACGACTGGAGGGCGCTTTTGGGGCGAAGGTGCCGTTCAGTTATTTGTTTGGCGAGTTAAACTGACCATCGGTTTCATTTTTTTCAACCTGCAGTACCGCATACACCTTTGAAGCTCCATTCTTATCTGAAACGCGCGGCTACGAATCGCTCCGATTGTCACCTGTTGCTGCCCGGCCATGTGCTTGTGATGCTCGATCTTGTTGTGTCCTTCGTACAAGTAGTAGTCGAGAATCAGATTACGCTTGCTGTCGGATAAACAGTCGAGACAGTGTCCAAGGCAGTTGTGCTCCTCCGGTGTATCAAGGCGAGGATCGACGCGTACATCAACTTCTCCAATCGCTAATTCTCTTCTTCTCTTGCACTCGCGAATTATGTTCCTGGCAACGCCGTGAAAGTAATACGCCGGTTCACCCTGGTAATTTTGTTGAATACTGGATAGGCGAACAATCACCCGATTGATCGTTTCATCAGCCAGATCTTCAGCGTCGTTAAAACCCTTGCATGCGAAAATCCGCACCAGGCCCGAGTGGATGGTCTTGTACTTTAATCCCGCAAGCTCTCGATCCGGATTTAACCAGCCCAACAGCGAGTCAAATTGTGTTCGGGTGATAGTCACGATCTCAATCCTCTTACGAGTTCAGGATCTCCAGGGCAGCCACCAGTGAGCCGCGCAACTTGTCATCTGCTCCTTGTGTTCCAGAGCGTTCAAGCTGCTGTCTCGACGCGGCTGGCTTTATTGCCGTGGTTACGTTTTTGACCTTTTCCTCAAGCGCAGCGAGCGTCTCAAGCGTCTGCTCTTTCGTAGCCTGAACGGCGTCGACTTTCTGCGCGTGACGGCTAATCTCCTCTTTCAATGTTTGTTCGTTCTGTTGCGACGGCAGCCGGCCAAAGCAATAACCGATGATTACAAAAATGATTGGCTCGAGCCGCAAGGCCATCTTTTCGTCCGCCATTGGTTTGAACCATCCGAGCAGCACCGCCGCATACAACAGCACGAGGGCAAGGGTTAACACGACCATGATCCAACTTCTGAGAGCGTCAGTCTTTCTGGATTCGTGAAAGGCTCTGTCAGCCCTCTTGATCGCCATGGATTCTCAACCATCCTTTTGTGGAACATTGACCCAGTGGTCAGTGCTCTTGAAATTCGCCGGCAGGCGCTATATAACGCTTGCCGCTCTCGCCAAATGGGTTGCCATGGTGTTGAACGTCGCCACGTTGAGGCGAGGACAACGCCTGACGTTGCTTCCAACCCTTAACGCACCAAGTTACTCTAAGGACTGTCATTGGACTTGTAACTTTTTGTTTCGCCGTCAGGTCCCAATCTTTCTGGACGGCGCTCACATTAACGACTATGCCCTCCCCCGACGATGAAATCACCGGCTTGCTCATTAATTGGAGCGATGGTGATCAAACTGCCCTGGAAAAACTCCTGCCTCTGGTCGAGCGGGAATTGCACCGGCTCGCGCACAGCTACATGCGCCGCGAGGATCCCAATCACACCCTGCAAACGACCGCACTGATCAATGAGACGTATTTGCGGTTAGTCGATCAGAAAAGGGTGAGGTGGCAGAACCGCGCGCACTTCTTCGGCATCGCCGCCCAGATAATGCGCCGATTCCTGTCCAACTATGCGCGCGATCAAAACCGTGCGAAGCGCGGTGGCCGGGCGATTCACGTATCGCTTTCCGCGATCGCCGTTATGGCCAGTGAGAAAGCCAGAGAGCTTATTGCGCTTGATGAAGCGTTGAAGAAACTGGCGCTGATAGATGAGCGTAAAAGCCGAGTTGTCGAGTTGCGGCACTATGGCGGGCTCAGCGTTGAAGAGACTGCGGAGATCTTAAACATATCGCCCGTTACCGTGCTGCGAGATTGGCGTTACGCACGGGCCTGGTTGCTCCGTGAGATCAGCGATGAAGAATAACGATCCCGAACGAGTCGAAAATCTCTTTCACGCTGCCCTCGAGCTCCCGGCGGCGGATCGGAGTGTTTATCTTTCGTCCGCCTGCACTGGTGACCAAGAGCTCCGTGAGGAAGTCGAGTCGCTGATCGCTGCGTACGAGGAAGGAAACGGATTTTTTGAGCTGCCGGCTTTCGATCTGGGGATGAAGCTCATGGGCGACAGTTTGAGAGCGTCGCTGGTGGGTGAGCAAATCGGCGAGTACGAAATTCTGCGGCGTCTCGGTAAAGGTGGGATGGGTGAAGTTTACCTTGCGCAAGACACTCGCCTGGAACGTCCAGTAGCGCTTAAGTTTCTCTCACCGGAGTTTGTCGGCGACAACTGGGCCAGGCGGCAACTGTTCAGGGAAGCGCAGGCAGTCGCGGCTTTAGATCATCCCAATATCTGCTCGGTTCACGACATCAAGGAGATTGGCGAGCACATCTTCATCGTAATGCAGTACGTTGAAGGCGAAACGCTTGCCGACCTGATTCGCGCCCGATCGCTCACGACTCCCGAAATGGTTCAGATAGGGCGCCAGATCATCAGCGCCATCGCTGAAGCGCACGCTCACGGCATCATTCACCGCGACATCAAGCCGAAAAACATAATGGTCACGCCGGGCGGCAACGTGAAAGTGCTGGACTTCGGACTGGCCAAGACGATCAAGAAGAAGGCGAGCGCCATGGTGACGGGCGATAGCTCGAGCATTGTGTCGCAAGTCAATGTTATACCGGGAACTGTGGCCTACATGTCGCCGGAGCAGTTGAGGGGTGAGAAACTGGATTATCGGAGCGACATCTTCAGCCTCGGCACAGTTTTTTACGAAATGGCGTGTGGCAAGAATCCTTTTGCCCATGAAAACAATGCCGACGTTATCTCATCCATTCTCACGAGCGAGTTGCCACCGCTGAAGGAGTCGTGCCCGCAAGCGCCACGCGAGCTGGGCCGGATCGTGCGGAAATGTTTGGAAAAGGATCGACGGCAGCGATTTCAATCCGCGAGCGAGTTGCTGATTGAATGGGACAACGCCACACGCGTTCGCCAAACGGAGCTCTGGCAGTTTGTCGCTCGTTGGGCGGCGGCGGCGATAGTGTTGCTGCTGCTCGGCGCCGTTGCTGTTTACTTCTACGGCTATTGGACCAGGCCGCGGTCAGTCGCGATTTTGCCTATCGTCAATGAGACCGGAGATGCAAATCTCGACTACCGCGCAGAAGGCTTTACGGAAAGTGCCATAAAGCAGTTGTCTGGTCGTGCGAAATTGAAGGTTAAGGCATTCGCCATGGTCTCCGGTTACACAGGACAGATCGATCCGCAAAAGGTCGGACGTGAGCTTGGAGTGGACCACGTAGTGCAAGGGAAGATTCGCGGGACTAAAAACTCCCTCGTTCTGGAAACATCAATAATCGACGTCGAAGACGGATCCCAGCGATGGGCCAAGAGTTATCCCGTCGATTTGAGCATGAGCGCTTCCACCCTCGCTGAGATGTCAAACGACCTGGTGTCTACGCTCGAGCCCTGGTCGCGACCAGATGAAGCTCGACTCCAACGCGCACGCTCGATCGATCCGAGAGCATGGGACGAATATTGGCTCGGCAAGAAAAGTTGGAGAAATAGAGATATCGGCAAGTCGCTACTGGAAGCTATTGAGCATTTCAATAAAGCCATCGAAATTGCGCCTTCCTTTGCAGAGGCATACGCCGGATTGGCAGACTGTTACCTCCTTGGAAATGTAGCCTCGTATACCGATCTTCATTTGACTACAGCGGAGGCAATGCAACGTGCCGAACGAAGAGCGAAAGACGCTCTCGCGATAGATCCCAACCTCGCCGAAGCTCATGTTTCCATGGGTTACGTTTACCTGAATTTCTATTGGAACTGGGCAGCCGCAGAAAAAGAATTCCGCCTCGCAATGGATCTGAGACCTGATTACGAGATGGCCTACTTTGGGATGTCGAGGCTCCGGGCCATCACGGGTCCCGATAGCGAGGCGATCGCGTATAGCCGGAGAGCCAAAGATCTCGATCCGTTTACGCCTGTTGCCGCGCTAAATTTTTGCCGCTCGTATTATCTTGTGCGCCAACTTGGTGAGGCGTCTGCCTGCTTCGAAAAACTGGCCGAGGAAAGACCTGAATTTGCCAACGGCCAGTACAGCCGTGCGTTTGTTTATCTACAAACCGGTCGCGTTTCCGAAGCGGTCGAGATTCTGAAAGTTATCTATCCGATAGACAAACGCGGCTATGCCGGGGGACTGGGTTATGCCTACGCGCTCAAAGGCGATAAGGAAGGCGCATACAGAATGATCGCCGAGCTGCAGCATCTCAGCAACATTCGGGCACAGGAGTTTATGTTGATTTACCTTGGCCTGCGAGATGATGAGAAGACGTTTTACTGGTTGAACCAGGCCGCCGAGGAACACTTTGCGCCGACTGCGTTCATGGCCGTCGATCCGATGTTCGATCCCATCCGGACAGATCCGAGATTCATTGCCATCGCCAACAAGTTCAACATTCCCCTCATCCGCGCTCAGTAAGTAGGGTTTTCTCTGTGCAACCTCTGTGTCCTCTGTGTCTCTGTGGTGTGGTTTTACTCGGATTTTCTTCAACCACAGAGACACAGAGGACACAGAGGTTGCACAGAGAAGAGTGCAAACGCATCATCCTCTTATCTGACGTAAACGCGCCAGGGTTTTCGCCGCGCTCGGGCGACGTCGTCGATCGGGACTCAGAAGGCGGATGATTAATTCGGAAAGTTCTTCAGGAGTATTCCGTCTCAATTTAGATGGCGCGACGACGTTGGTTGATGACGGCACGCTGGCGGTTGTTAGCAGGTAGAGCAGCGAGCCTAACGCATATAGATCGTCGGCGCGGCCAGTGTGCTTTTCAAATGTTCGCCATTCAGGCGGGATAAAACCAGGAGTGCCCCAAAGCATCGGGTCAGGCCGATTGATGCGGCATGCTCCTTCGAAGTCGAGCGGTTGTAGCTT
>JGI12363J15224_100159_pt1 | contig 15287 bp, 21 predicted proteins | sample ForSoiNitrogNN91_FD_15224 | JGI IMG/M metagenome (IMG submission 15224)
CANGAGNGNNGTGGCGAACTCTGTATTCTGCGCAAGTAGAAAGGTGACATTTCTACTTTGCGCATTTGGGTGACATTTCAACTTTGGGTTTACATTCAAAAGCCGGGGCCTTTATCTTTACTGTAAAATGGCTTCATGTCCGGCACCCTGTATCTCGTCGCCACCCCAATCGGCAATCTCGCAGACATCACGCACCGTGCGCTTCAAGTTCTCAACGACGTCGATCTCATCGCCTGTGAAGACACACGCCATACACACAAGCTGCTCAATCACTACGGCATCAATACGAAAACGATCAGCTATCACGAACACAACGAACAGCAACGCGCAGCAGAATTGATCGATCGACTGAAACAGGGAACGAGCATCGCAATTGTTTCAGACGCCGGCACACCTTCAATCAGCGATCCCGGCTTTCGTCTCGTCCGCGCCGCAATCGAGAACGAGATCGTAGTCGTTCCCGTGCCTGGTCCAAGCGCGTTGATCGCGGCTCTGATTGCAGCAGGTCTGCCGACTGACGAGTTTTTCTTCGCCGGTTTCCTCCCTTCGCGCCCGAATGCGCGTCGTGCTCGGCTCACCGAATTACAATCAGTTCCCGGCACATTAATCTTCTACGAAGCGCCGCATCGACTTGCCGCCACACTCACAGACGCTTACGAGATACTCGGCGAGCGTGAAGCCGTCGTCGCAAGGGAGCTCACGAAGTTACACGAGGAGATCAGGCGTGGACGGTTAAGTCAATTAACCGCGGATTACACGGAAAAGACGGATGTTCGCGGAGAGATCGTGGTGCTGATCGATCGAAATGTTATTGATCTTCCAATAAAATCAACGAGTGTCGCCGCGTTAGTCGATCAATTCGAGCGCGACGGCATGGACCACCGCGCGGCACTAAAGAAAGCGGCGCGTGAGCTGGGTCTCTCACGCGCCGAAGCCTATCGAAAGCTTTTATCCGAAAAATCTGATCCGCGTTAATCCGAGCTCACGCTGATCTGCACCGGCAGCGGCTTATCCACCTTCAACCGTAGCGGCCGGTTAGCTATCTCCCACAACGTCATATAGACCGTCCGCGTAATCTTCTCCATCTTCTGATAATCGATCTTGTCAGCCGAATCGCCCGCGCGGTGATAATCCTCGTGCTCACCATCGAAGAAGAAAATGATCGGAATCCCCTTCCGCGCGTAATTGTAATGATCGCTGCGGTAGAAGAACCGGTGCGGATCTTTCGGGTCGTCGTACTTCGTATCAAACATGAGCTTCAAAAACGAATTGTTTACATTGTTGACGAGCGTGCCGAGCTCCGTGCTCATCATCGTCGAGCCGATCACATAAACGGCATCAGGTCCGGTAAGCTCACTGTTCTTCGGGTTCGTGTCGCCATCTTTTTTGCTGCGACCAATCATATCGATATTGAGCTGCGCCACGATCTGCTTGATCGGTACGGTCGGAAATTCCGTGAAGTAACGCGATCCCCACAAACCCTTCTCCTCGCCGCAGTGCCACACGAACAACACTGAACGCTTCGGTCGCACCGGAGCCTTCGCCAGCGCTTCCGCCATTCCCAGCAACGCGGTCGTCCCGGAGCCATCGTCGTCCGCGCCGTTGCAAATCGTGTCTGCGCCGACTGGCGGACAACCGCTACCCACGTGATCGTAATGTGCGCCGAGTGCAACGTATTCAGCTTTCAAAACCGGATCGCTGCCTTCCCAAACTGCAACCACATTCTGCGTCGGTATCGTCTCGGAGGTGTTCGCGACGTTCATCGTGATCTTCTTTTGATCGCTTAACAGAAACGGCGCAGGTACCGCCGACTGATTCGAACCGAAAGAAGCGCTGGAGATTTCCGCAGCAGTCTGCGTCTCGCCCTCAAAGATCGTGTTTGCTGTGTCCGGTGTGATCACGATCGACGGCAACGGCGTGGTGGTTGTTTGCGGTTGAAACTTCGCGACGACGGTCATTCCACGTTCCACGAAGGCCTGACGACGGCGCCAGTTAGTGATGAATTGAGCGTCAGGCACGTAGATCAAACCGACGACGCCTTTGTTGCGCGCGTAATCGCCCGGGTTCATGAGCTCTTCCTTGGGCTTGCCGAGGTCCGCGCGCGACATGCCGCGCGGTAGCAAGTTTGGAGTTCCGAAGATCACCGCGATGCGTCCCGCCGGATCGACTCCTTTGTACGCATCAATGCCTTTCGACTTCACAAACCATCCGTTTCCCGCGAAGACCAGTTGACCACTAACATTGCCGGAGCCGGCCAACGGCAGAAAGTCTGTCCCCGACGCGAGTATTCGTCCGCTGAAATCAACCTTTGTTTGACCAGTGTCAGCGCGTTCACGTCGCAGCTCGATGCGTTGGAAAAAGCTGCCTTCATCGCCCGCGGGTTTGAAACCCCAGCGCGTGAGATTCATCGCGAGAAACTTCGCCGTTGTGTTGAGTCCGCGCGATGGTGTGTCGCGCCCTTCCATTTCGTCGGAAGCGATGAAGGTCAGATAGTCTCTGAGTTGATCTGCCGCGATCGTGTTAACACCGCGTTGAGTTGTTACCGATACTGCTGCTGTCTTATGCGATTTACGAGCAGCGCGCTGGGCATAGGTTGCCGGAACCGTGGTGACGAGCAAACTCGCCAACACGAAGGAGGTTAAAAATCTTCTCATTTAGTCTCCAATAAGAACGGGTATTAATTTCTTCTTTGTGTCTTTGCGACCTTTGCGTCGTTGCGTGAAATTCTTAATGAAAGACTTCACGCAAAGACGCAAAAGTCGCAAAGACGCAAAGGAATCTACGCGTGCTGCACGGCTTGAACCAGCCGAGTCAGCGTGTCTTTCGCGTCGCCATACAGCATGCCTGTTACCGGCTTAAAAAACAAAGGGTTCTCCAAACCGGAGAAACCTTTGCCTTGCCCGCGCTTCAAGACCACGACTGACTTCGACCGGTCGACTTCGAGAATCGGCATACCGGCGATCGGACTGCCCGGGTTGTCGCGTGCATCGGGATTGACAACGTCATTAGCTCCGATGACAACAGCGACGTCTGTGGTTGGAAATTCAGGATTGATCTGTTCGAGCTCGTACAATGATGAATACGGCACGTTCGCTTCCGCCAGCAGGACGTTCATGTGACCGGGCATGCGGCCCGCGACCGGATGGATTCCATATTTGACAGTGACGCCGCGCTTCTCGAGCACGTCTGCTAGCTCGCGCACTGCGTGTTGCGCCTGCGCCGTCGCGAGTCCGTAACCGGGCACAAATACGACTTTGTTTGCGTAGGCGAGCTGTGTGGCGATGTCGTCGAGACCGACTTCGCGCATCGTTCCGTCTTGTGCTCCGCTCGCCGCTGCTGTTGTTGCGCTTCCGAATGCGCCGAACAACACGTTCGTCATCGATCGATTCATCGCGCGGCACATGAGGATCGAGAGTATGAATCCGGAAAAACCGTCGAGGGTGCCGGCGATGATCAGCACTTTATTCGAGAGCACAAAGCCTGTCGCGGCCGAGGCGAGTCCGGCATAAGAATTCAGCAGCGACATCACGACCGGCATGTCAGCCGATCCGATCGGCATCACCAGCAACAGTCCGAAGACGAACGCGAGTCCCACCATCGTGAAAAACAACGGCATCGAGCCGGGTACGACGATCAGATAGATAAAAATTCCGATCGTTACTGCGAGCAGCGCCATGTTGAAGACGTTCTGGCCCTTGTAAGTCATGGGCGTGCCGCGCACCATGCCCTGGAGTTTTGCAAAGGCGAGCAGACTGCCGGTGGTCGTGAGTGCGCCGAGCATTACTTCGAAGCCGAGCGCGCCCATCATGACCCTGTTTTCGAGATGACCGCCAAATCGGTAGAACTCAGAGATACCGACGAGCGCCGCGGCGAAGGCGCCAAACGCGTGTGAAAGCGCTGTACGTTGCGGCATCGCTGTCATCGGCACCCACAGGCCCATCGCGAGTCCGACCACAGAGCCGATAGCGAGACCTGCGAGTATCCATGTGTAAGTGATGATCTCGTGGTGGACCAGTGTGCCGATGATGGCCATCAACATGCCAAACTCGGCGAGATGCATTCCGCGCTTCGCGCTTTCGGGATGGCTCATCCCCTTCAATCCGAGGATGAAAAAGATTGAAGCGAGCAGGTAGCTGAATTCGATGAAGTAGAATTGCATTCGTGAGATCTGTGGTTAGTCTTTTTTGACGATCTCTTTCCGCTTAAACATCTTCAACATGCGATCGGTGATTACGAAACCACCGACGACGTTCGTAGTGGAGCAAACAACAGCGATGAAACCGAGGATCGTACTGACGGTGTTGTACTGCGCACCGGCGGTGACGATCGAGCCAACGAGCGAGATACCGGAGATCGCGTTAGTTGCCGACATCAGCGGCGTGTGCAGCAACGGCGGCACTCGCGAAATCACCTGATAACCAAGAAACGCCGCGAGCGCGAAAACATAAAGCGCCGAAATCAAAAGTATCTTTTGAACTACCGGATCGTCTAATGGCATTCGCTTGCTCCTACCCTGGTTGGGCCTGTAACGCGGCCGCGACGCGCTGGTTCACGACTTCGCCGTTATGCGTGATGCATGATGGTCCGACAACGTCGTCCTTCATGTCGATGTTTAGCTGGCCGTCTTTGATCAGCAACGAAAGGAAAGACGTGACGTTGCGTGAGTAGAGCTGGCTCGCATGGACCGGGATCGTCGCGGGTAAATTCGTCGGCGCGATGATCGTTACGCCGTCACGTTCCACCGTCACGTCTGCCTGGCTCAGCGCGCAGTTGCCGCCCGTTGCGCCGGCGAGATCGACGACGATCGAGCCGCGCTTCATACCGTTGACTGCTTCTTCAGTGATCAGAAGTGGAGCGCGTCTGCCCGGCACTTGTGCGGTGGTGACAATTACGTCAGCGGTCTTTGCGTGTTCGGCGATCAAGGCGCGCCCGCGATTCATCGCTTCTTCGGAGAGCTCAACTGCGTAACCACCCGCATCTTCAGTCTTGATCCCGCCGAGATCGACTTCGAGGAATGTCGCGCCTAAGGATTTCACCTGCTCGCCTGCGGCTGCGCGCACGTCGTAGCCTTCGACCACGGCGCCGAGTCGTCGTGCAGTCGCAATCGCTTGCAGTCCGGCCACGCCCGCGCCGAGTACGAGGACACGCGCCGGGGGCACAGTGCCTGCGGCAGTCATCAACAACGGAAACATTCGTGGGATGTGTGCGGCGCCGATCAGGACGGCTTTGTAGCCCGCGACGGTGGCCATCGACGAGAGCGCGTCCATCGCCTGCGCGCGTGTGATTCGTGGAATCAGCTCGACAGAGAAAGTCGTGACGCCGTGATCGACAGCGGGTAACAGCGCGGCGGGCTCGTCGAGTGGACGCAGGAAGCCGATCACAATCGCGGCTTTTTTCAGTTGTGCGAAATCGTTTGCTGCAGGTCGATTGACTACGGCGAGCACATCGGCGTCGGCGAGAAGCGCTTCTCGATCGGAGCTGACTTCGGCGCCGGCTTCGCGATAATCAGCGTCGGTTCGGGCCGCATTGAGACCGGCGTTGCTTTCGATTTGTACAGAGGTTCCGAGTGCGGCGAGTTTCTTAACGGATTCGGGCATGAGCGCGACGCGTGCCTCACCCTCTTGTGTCTCCCGCAACACAACGATGTTCATAGGAAAAGGTGCATCGAGGATCAGTTAGCTCAAGCGCGAGCAGTATAGCAAATAAGGCCAGATCCGCATCCATAACTTGCTATCGCTGGCCCGGCTTACCTATAATCCCAGACCTCTGCGGCGCATTGGTGTAGTTGGTTAACACGCTGCCCTCTCAAGGCAGAGATCACGGGTTCGAGTCCCGTATGCGCTACCACGATATGCGAAGGTCGCTAGATTACTCTAGCGGCCTTTTCTCTTGCCAAGGGTGTTAGTAACCGCAAGAACGTCAAGATGATTGGCGAAACGTCGCGGAGCGAGTTTGATTCACGTCGAGTTCGAACACACGAATTAATTCTCGTGAATTCACGTTCATGTTTCACAGCCAATTGTGCGACTGTAAAATTGCTTGCCGAAATGGTGTACTTGGTGGTACTTTTCGCAGCGATTCTAGTGGGCTTTGTGGAAGGAGTCCGCTGGTTCGGTCCACGCCAACTCATCGTTAACGGATTTAACCTTGCCCTAAGTCAAGGGATGATCGCTTTGCTCCTCGAAGAGGCGATCCTGATTCCTTGACTTCTGCATCGATATGGGAAAAAAGATCATCAAATTAAACTATTGATAATAGGCATGACGCGTCCTTCGCACGGCTCGAGCCAGCTATTCGTGTACTCGTCCTTTGGCGCGGCATTCAAGTTGCGCTAACAGGAACCGAACCGGTGCGTTAGCCGTTTCTCAATATAGGTATGGATGTGACTGAGAAAGACGCCATTTCGACTCCTCCAGAAACGTTACACATGGACTCAAGTGAACCATTACCGGACTTTGCTAATCCACCGGTTTCCGAGGTTGCATTGTCATTCCAGTTTGAGCCGCTGAAAGGACTGACTGGTCCCGTTTTGGGTCTTTTGTGGGGCAGTTTCAAATCAGATTACCCAAAGGTTGAGGAGCATCCTACGCTTGAACCTGTCATAGAGCGGTTCGGCACTGGCTTCCCCTTACCTAAAGTGAGTTTTCAATTCCAAGTTTTAGAGGCTGCGCCTCCCATGCGCGTCTGGTTCTTAAATGAAGCGGAGACAGAACTGGTCCAAGTACAACAAGACCGATTCGTGCACAATTGGCGCAAAGTGACCGATTCGGATCAGTATCCCCGCTACAGCTCACTCCGAAGTAAATTCCTAGCGGAGTATGAGAAGTTTGAGCGATTCGTGCGCCAAGAAAATCTCGGCGCACTTGTTTTCAATCAAGTCGAAGTCACATTTGTAAATGAAATTGTTTCAGGCGAAGGTTGGAAACGTCATGGACAGCTAAGCAAGGTATTAACGATCCATAGCGGGAGTTACAGTGATGATTTTTTCAAAGAGCCGGAAAACATACAAACTGCGCTGCGATATGTGATTCCAGGAGAGACTTCAACCGATAAACCGAGGGGCCGATTGCATATCAACGTAGTTCCGGTGATTACAAAAGCACAACGACCGGCACTGATTCTGACCATTATCGCGCGGTGCACGCCTAATGGCTCATTAGAGGATGCAGTCGTTTGCCTGGATCTGGCCCATAAGTGGATCGTGAAAGGATTTGCGTCAATTACAAAAAAGGAAATGCACCGAGTTTGGGGGAGAAAAGATGACGTGTAGCGCTGCAACGATGACACCGGATATGGCATACAGTCCGGCGGCAGTCAGCTTTCGTAATTTCAACAAGTCTTGGCAAATTCCAGCTGTCACTAACCAGAGTGTTCGTAAGGTGCAATTCCTCATGACTGAGGAATTGCTGATTGAGATCGAGTTTGAAATAAGTGAAGAACAGCCAGATTGGTTGATTGGCTGGATGCAGAAAGCCTCCCAGCTCTTGAACCTTCCACCAAACTGGGACACCTATCGAAGCCAGCCAATCAATCCTGATGCGATTGTCGGAGCAATTAATTTTCTCTTAACGAACGCTCAGCAGGTGGCGATTCCTGGTCCAGATCTGATCCCACATCGGAGCGGAGGTGTTCAACTCGAATGGCATGTTCGGGATTATGATCTTGAAGTTCTGGTTTTTCCTGATCGAACCTATAGGGTCTCGTATTCCCGGCAAGGAGAGGACGCTATTGACGATGTCGTAACGAGCGACCCTCAGATTGCAGGCGTGGCTCTGCAAGAACTCGCTCGCGCGAATTGAATCGAGAAAGGCTTTCCTCAGACTGGTGACCTCCCACGAAGCGTCCAATCCTCTTCAAGGTCAACTCTGGCGTCGTGTTCCCTGTTCACAAACAACAGTTGATGGCGGACGTCGCCGCCCCTCGACTGCTGTTTTCGACGATTGGAAAGATGAGCTAGGAGATCCCGATCCCATCTCAGCATTCCGAGCCATAAGATGTGTCGATCCGTTAATTGCGATGGACGGCCATACTGAAGGTTATGGCTTGATCTCAGTCACGGAAGATATTGTTAGAGAGTGCAATTTGACGATCGTAGATCGCGAAGTTCCCGGCCCGCCCGGTCACGTTCTGCTCGTTGGCACTAAAACGAAAAGCGTTCGAAAGCGACTGGCTAATACAGCGCAATGGGTCATCCCCTGTCCTTAGAACAGTGCATTGAGACCAACGTGAATTGTTGCAAGAAATTGACCCTTTCTGCTGTCGGCGTCAGCAAAAGTTGCGAAGACTGTCCCGTATGGGCTACCAAGACACCGAGGAAGGCCGCTGGGAAGAGATTCCGGCGGCCTTTCTCTTTGCCAAGCAGTGGTAGTAAGACACACATAGTTTCCTGACACCAGCCTTTGGTATTATGCGACCGAGGTGAATTCAATGTCTGAAGAGATTTTGATCCAGCGCTCGGAAGAAATTCTTGGCGGCACTCCTGTATTTGCAGGAACACGCGTGCCGGTCCAGACCTTAATTGCTTACATTGAAGAAGGCGATACGCTAGATGAGTTTCTGGATGATTTTCCTGCGGTCAGTCGGATCCATGCCGTAAAAGTGTTGGAGAAAATGAAAGAAAGTTTGCTGGCTCAAGAATATGAAAGTGCTGCTTGATGAATGTGTGCCACGCAAATTGAGGAGAGAGATCGCAAATCATGAAGTGCGGACGGCCACCGAGAGCGGTTGGTCAGGCCTGAAGAATGGAGAGCTTCTCGCATTGGCCGAGGTCGAATTCGATGTTTTCCTCACAGTGGATCAGAATCTGATTTTTCAGCAGAATCTACAGCGGTTCAATATCGGAATTATTCTGATGGTTGCGCGAAACAACCGCTTCAAAACATTGTTGCCGTTGATGCCTGAAGTTAACGCAGCGATTGAGGACGTTAAGCCAGGCGAGTTGGCTCGCATCGGTGGAAGCTAACGAATCGTTGGACGCGAGCGGCGAGGCGTGTTTTCTTAAATCATTGGTCGGGCCATGCGGCGTGAATCGCGCCGCCGCGTCAACTCAACCGTTAGCTGTTGGGGGACCAAGTGACCCATCGGTAAGACGTGAACATAATGCGAAAGCTGACTGCAACTTCGATCTTGAACGATGATGAGCTTGCTATCGTTGCCAACGGAATTCATCAACTGGTGGGAGAGAGTGTCACTCTAGCGGTAGAAGCTTACGGGCTTGATGTCGAGGCAACACTACGCTTTATGCCGGTTGCCGAAAGATGCCGTACCGCCCGCGCCCGGAAGGACTTGTCGCTGAAGGACGCGGCGCGCGCACTGAGGGTGCCTCAGTATCGCCTGAAGGACATCGAGGGGAATCGCGTCGGGGTAGTGGATCAAGCCGTGCTGATCCTGTACATCGAATTACTTGACATGAAGCGGTGGTTTAATCGATGGAAAGCTCAGAATAGCTCACTCTACGAAACCTTAGGCCCCTTGCGCGAGGCGCGGTGACGCTGGCCATCTGAAGACCCGCATCATGGACGCAAATATGGGCAATTTCTCCAGCATTTCGCGAGAGCTGAATAGGCCATGAGGATCGACATCGACGGGCTAACTGAAGCTGAACTAATTGATCTTAACCACCGCATTGTCGAGCGGTTGAAATTCTTTAATCACATGCGGGCACACGCCCAAATGCTGGAGTTCAGGATCGGTGATCGTGTTTCGTTTCAGCCGGAAGGCCGGCCTGTGCAAGTTGGTATGCTCACGCGCTACAACAAAAAGACAGTTACAGTTATTACCGAAGGTGGGGAGCACTGGAACGTCGCTCCCGGGCTGCTGCGCCGCGTTAATAGCACTCAGAGTGCCGACAACCCTTCAGCTAAGGTAATTCAATTGCATAGGAAGTAAGTGATGAAAGCGGGCCAAAGAACGATCGTGCAGGGGAATCGCGGAGAAACAAAATAGCATGGATATCCTGAAGCAATATATTTCCCGAGCTGACGAGATCATTGGGGAGCGCACCGCTGAAGAGCAGAAATATGACCACGAAGTCGTACGCTGGGTGCGCAGGGGCAAGAGCATAAGTAAAGCCATTGGCAAGGCTAATCAGAAATACCCAACAGAGGCGTTACAGGTTAACAATGATAATCTGGCTGATGTCCAGGCACATTACGAATACCTGGCAGAACACGAAGCCATCGTGGAGAAGTTGGACGTTCTCAAGAAGTAGTGTTCCCAAGACGGCAAGCGGTGGCTCAGTCGCCCAAGTGCCATGTGTCTACGATGAGAAATCCGATCATAGGATCGAAACGGATTAAGTGGTGAGTCTCACCCCGAAGCAAGGGCAGTACCTTGCGTTCATTTATTACTACACCAAATAAATGGCTTCGGCTTCATCCCGTTAGACCGCGGATACGTTCGCTAACGCTTCCGCTAGCTTATTTGCGTCGTCGACTGATCTTATGCTTATTTCTTTTTCGTTGAGTACGATTGCAGACGAGATTGTGTATTTGAGAATGTCGACCTTCCGGATTTCCGCATAACGAAGTCGCTCTGGTTGGTCGTCGGTACGCCAATATACCGCTTCCGCCGTTAGAAAGAGACCGTCTTTCGCGCTTCCGAAAACTGTATCGTCGTAGAGTAGCAGGACATCTGCTGGTGAAACGTCAGTTGCATAGGTGGCAATTGCGTTTAAGCTTCTTGGTGGAATCGTTCCAACAAACAAACGATTATCGGTGTCGGAGAAAAAATGAAAATCAAACTCGCCGTCGCACTTTCCATGCTTGTTATTGCCATCGCCTGCAGCAGCCAGGCGCAGAATCACAAAGCTTTCAAACTACCCTCGGGCAAGGAAATCAAAATTACCGGAATGGTGAAAATGAATTTTCCTAACAGCGATCCAGCCCTTGTCTTGAACTATCTGACGGACATTCCAATCGACAATAAGGTTGAGCTTCGCAAAGAAATTGATGAGGTTTGGAGTGTGTTTCGAGTCGACGTTGAGAAAGCGAAACTGAACGCCGGTGTGATTCGGGCCACTCACATGGAGGGCTCCGGCTTTGTCAAATCGGGGAAAGGTTACGGTTACGTTTTCGTCAAACGCGACGATGGCTGGCATTGCACCGACGACGATAAACAGACTCAGTAGTTCGAACTTCCGAGTTTTGGATCACCGCCCACACCTCGACGGTTGCAGATTCCATTAAATTTGAATGGAGCGGTTCTGTCAGGATGGTCCAGCTCTATCCAACTTCTCAACAGCTCTCCGCACTCTCTCCATTCGTTAATGTGACCTCTATTGATCACGTCTGCCGCAAGTCTATCGTCGCGGTAGTTGATCGGAAAAACCGTGATTGGCAACCATAAATCTGCTTGGGCCAAGTCAGTTGGAGCAGGCGCCAATCAACCTCCCCATCGAAATAAAGCAACTACGATCTCCTGGCGACAATCTTAAACAGCGCGACTCATCCCAAGTCGAATTTTTTTAGGCAGATCGTTATGCGAGTAATGATCTGCCTTCGCGCGTTTTGTCAGGAGAGAACACCGTAACTTGAGGGACCCACTGCTCCTCACCTACGCCGTACCACACGAACCCGTGAATCGCGGCCCGCTTCTCTACGATCTCAGCTCCGGCCTTCAGCCGATGAGCATTCGGGATCAGATCTACCGCGGGTATAGTCTAGTCCGTCGTGCGCTCGATCGAGGTCTCCTCGTACCTGACGCGAGATGTACTGATCTAACCGGCGCAAATAACCAGCGCATCCTTGCGGGAAATCCGTTCAACGTGGTAATTGCCCGTCATGGCGTCGACCCAGCCCAACCTCCACTCGGAGCGGCTCCTTCTGCCGCTCCATACCGTCAAGTGATCCCGTACTCCAGTGTTTGGTAACAGTGCCTGCTTCGTCTAGGCAGCAATCATCTCGCGATGGTTAGTCCTTCTTCTCGCTCATTTCGACTGGCGGTGCGGCGTCAACGGAGAACGCCGACAGCTCTTTTGAGTTGCGCAGGTTAAATACGCGACCTTCGGCTTCATCCACCTGGTAGTCAGGCTCTTTGTCTTTGAACATGATCTGCCGGTCGCCGCGGCCGGTTTCCATGTGAACTCCAATCAAGCCCGCGCCCTTCTCTTGCCTTGCCCGTGCTCTTCGTCGCGCTGTAACGTTTGCTGACAAATTGTTCGTAGGCGGCGAGGGAGTTGATTCGCTGACTGTTGGCCCAGCGGTTTTCGGTAGTTCCGTAGTAGGTGCTCGCGGCTGAAGCAGTCGCAGAGGTGTAGGCGAGTGCGGTAAGTCCTGCCATCGCGATCTTTTGCCAACCCGGCACGCCCGGCGCTTCATACTTCACCGACCAGACAATGTTGTGCGTGCGTGGATCGAAGGCGAGTAGATGTTGTTTGCCTTGCACGATGACAGTGCCGTTTTTCACGCCGGTATAGAGCTACGGGCTCGTCGGTCGTGTCACCACCTTCTGAACCGATGGCTTGAGAGACCGCCAAGACCAAACTTCGCCACCTTTGCTGCCGTCGCTGCTGCGCCGAGTTATTTTTAAATTCCAGCTTCATCTTGGCAAAAACTACGAACACAGATTGACGCTCATCGCTTCGGAGCTTGAAAAGACTAAATGAAAACTTCACTGGAACATTGGCAGTCTGTGTGGCGACAGCTTGGTGCGTCGAGTGCAAGCGAGGAGCTTTATCATCAACTCGTCGCGTGTTATTCAGAGCCGCACCGTAAGTATCACACGATTCAACACCTCAACGAGTGCCTTACACATTTGCAAAGCGTGCGCGCCCTCGCGGACCACGCAGATGAAGTCGAGCTGGCGCTTTGGTTTCACGACGCGATCTACGACGCAAGCAAGAAAGACAACGAGCAGCGAAGTGCGGAGTGGGCGCGCGATAGCGTGCTGGCTGCCGGTGTGTCGAGCGAAAAGGCTGATCGGATCTATGGGCTGATCATGGCGACAATGCACAAGGCGGTTCCAGTGGGCAGAGATGCAGAGATTCTCGTCGATATTGATCTGGGCATTCTCGGAGCGGGCGCCGATCGGTTTGATGAGTACGAGGTGCAGGTACGTGAGGAATATTCGTGGGTCCCTGAATCCCTCTATCGAGCCGCGCGCACAAAGGTATTGGAGCAGTTCGTGAGCCGCGAATGGATCTACAGCACCGAGCCCTTCCGTAACAAATACGAAGCCCGCGCACGCGAGAATATCGCCCGTTCACTTGCTCGGCTTCGCACCAAGTGAGGTTGCATAGAAGGACGTTGGGTAATCGTTGCCACAGGCGTATGATTAGCGACATGCGGCTCGTGCTTGTTGTGATTGCGCTGGCGTTGCTGCTCGTCGAGTCGGGCAGCGTCTTCAGGCCTGCGCGAACGACGAATGCCGCGCCCGCAATTCCAGCAGCTACCGAACCAAAAGCGCGAGTCGATTTCGACACTCAGCTCAAACCAATCTTTCAAGCGAAGTGCATGCCGTGTCACTTTAGCGGTGGGAAGATGTACGACCGCTTACCTTTCGATAAACCCGCGACGATCAGAAAACTCGGCACACGTCTTTTCACACGCATCAACGACGAACACGATCGCAAGCTGATCGAAGACTTCCTCACGCAGGATTGACAGGCGTTGTCAGAAGTCCTGTCGATCATGTAATTCTTTCGGACCATGACGACGACAAAAGATCGGCGCCCGCTGGTGCCTATCATCGCCACAGCTCTCGTGCCGCTCGCAATGATCGGGGTGCTACGCGCGGAAGGACGAATGATTTTGTGTGCGTGTGGTTACTTCGCTTTGTGGGTGAGCGACTGGTGCAGCTCAAACACCTCGCAACAGTTACTCGACCCTTACAGCTTCACGCACGTGCTGCACGGGTTTCTGTTTTTCTGGCTGATGGCGCTGCTGTTCAAGCGTATGCCACGCGCGTGGCAGTTTTTGATGGCGCTGCTGTTGGAAAGCGCGTGGGAAGTTTTTGAGAACACGAGTTTCGTCATTAATAAATATCGCACGGAAACGGCGGCACTCGGTTACCAGGGCGACACGATCGTCAACTCGTTGGGCGATCTTGCTTGTGCGCTGATCGGTTTTGTGATCGCGCGACAACTCGGCGTGCGTCGTTCGTTGATTGTGTTCGTAGTGATTGAGGCGATCTTAATATTCTGGATTCACGACAGCCTGTTGCTACAGATCCTGATGTTGATCCGGCCAGTGGAAGCAATCAAGTTGTGGCAGATGTGCCAGTAAGGAGTTCACGCAAAGGCGCAAAGAAGACGCAAAGATCGCAAAGGCGCGCCCGAAGAATTGACCCACCTTTGCGCCTTTGCGTGAAAGTTTTTAGTTAAACGAAGTAGCCGCCGGTGCAATTATGCGCGTGTTGAGATCTTTTAGCGCGGCGATGTTCTTATCGCGCAGCTCGACCGCGTCGCGGCCCACCTGAATCTCAACCGACTGCGCCGTTGCCATCTTCTTGAACACTGCATACGGCATCTTCGCTTCCAGGATCTCGATCTTCGTGTCCCAGCCCGGCTGATCTCTGCTGACCGGACTCATACGACCGATCCGCAGCGTCTCGGTGTCAGTCACGAGAGTCAATTCTCGCTGATCCGGTGGGTGGAGATGAACCCAATCTTTGTTTTCAAACACGACTTGCAACGTGACCTGCTTCACGTAGTTGACCTGCGTTCCCGGGCAATGCAGCATCACCTCGATACTCACGCACGCATCCTTAAACTTGTCTTTGAAACCGTCGCAATTGACCTTCATTTTTCGCAGCCGCATGACGGTCTCGTAGTTGAGCCCGTCGTACCGAGTCTCGATTTTGCCACCATGCTTCACGGGCTCAGGCGTTTGGGTTTTTGCTCCAGCGGGTTGAAACACAAGCACCGCAGCACAGCCCAAAACAAGCAGGATTCTTCTCATAACGGCTCTCCAAACTCGAAATTCTGTTTTGAGATTGAGTTAATACGGGGCTCGAACCGGTGAGAAGGTTCACGAGCAACATATCGAAGCGAGCGACGCCGTGTCAATAAACGATTTCGGGTCTGTTAGACTGTCGCCACACTGACTTGCGAGGACGACCATGACAGCTTCTTTTTCTGATGGCTCCCTGACTGATCTGGCAGACCGCCTCCGACAGGCAAACGAAGAATTCACGCGTCATTATCCCGGCGAAACCGGTCGCCGCCAGCCCGTTCACACTGTTTACGGCGGCGCGCACTTGTTCAAATCCGACTCGGCCAAACGTCTCGGCTCGCTGGCCCGGCGCTCGTTGGATCAGTTTGCGCCCGACTTTCTGACGTTTGCGCGCGC
>JGI12363J15224_100164_pt1 | contig 15132 bp, 10 predicted proteins | sample ForSoiNitrogNN91_FD_15224 | JGI IMG/M metagenome (IMG submission 15224)
GAAGTGATCAGTTGAGCTTCAAGAAAACCGCTCACATGCCTACCGCGTAGCGGTTTTGTCCAACAGCGATTCTGTTCGGGAGCGCCGCCAGGCGCTGTAGTTGGGAGAACAGAATCTTCTGTTATCAGATGACCGTCCTTATTGAAGCTGTTTGTGCCGAAACCCTCTAGTTTGAATACGATCGCAAGTGCTTTTCTGCGGGATTAATTCAGGTGGGCAGATTGTTAGCGTGGATTAGGGGTAACTCTAGAAAGAGCGCGACTAATTAGCGACTATCGCGTCGTCTTCTTTCGAGCAGAACATGGAGCTGGATCTGCATGTACGATAAATTGAGACATGAGCCATGCTTGCAGTTGGGATAGAAAACGAATTGGGCCAAGTGTTTGTAAGGTCTTAAAACGGAAGGTCAGCTTGAGAGCTGGCCTTTCGGTTGGGCGAGACATTCAGCCTCGTAATCCGTTTTTCACGAGTGACGAACCTAGGGCGAGTGTCAGAAGTGTCACGTGGTAACACGTGACGCTTTTGACACTCTAACTTGGCGCTCAAAATCGATCCAAAGGCCGATGCTATGAACTCAACAGAGGCCAACCAAACCTCGACGGTAGTTTGTGAGTCAATCTAGGTGCCGATGTTTGGGCAAATGAGGACGCGACTACAGCGAGGATCATCACCAGTGAAAACTCAAGAGTTATCACGGCGAGACCCGCCGACGAACGCAAGAGAGTTCTACATTACCTTGCCCACATTCATCGAATAGATTGATAAAGAGTCCCCTGTCAGTTTCTGTCACAATCGCTCTCATTGTTAGCTTCTCAACGCATAAAATTTTTTCGCCAGCCAAGTGCAAAGCACTTGGCTGGCAGTGTCTCAGGGAAAGGTCGATTAGATCAGCCAACTGCCAGCACTCGCACTTGCTGGACAAGCGTATTTACGGCGCGAGACTGGCGTTAAGAGGCACCACGTACTCACCACTAATTTTGATACCCGCATTGAGCAAGCAGCAGGAGACGAAACGCTACCGACCATCGTGCTTTCTTCAAACCATCGCGTGCCAAACGCTAGCGACTGGCTCATCAAACTTCATGGGAGCTTTCTCTAGAAACGCGGCCGTAACGTCACGCCACATGCCACGCTAACTCAATTGGTAAGCTTTGTCTCCGGTTTGAACGGTTCCCATGGTTCCTCGACTGGTTCCGCGCGATTACAGCCGGCAAACACTTGGTCGTCATTGGCTATTCTGCTTCCGATAGTTTTGATGTTGTTCCGCTCATCGAGAATGAAACAAGAGTAAAGACAGTCATTGGGCTCAGCTATCAACTCAATCTGCGCGCTGTGCGCACGCGACGTATTCGCAATGCGACGACTCAGACTCCTTTCCCAGCTAAACGAACTGTCGATTTCGCAGAGAATACGCTGCAAGCGTCTTGCGACGCAGTGCGGCTCGTATTTGTGATGTCTACCTAGTTAAAGACGAGCAGTGTTCAGAGTTTCTTGAGAGCCACAGTTAATCTTCCGAGAGTGACAACGACGGCACTGCTGGACGGGCCGTCGACGGGGACGCGCAACCTGAAACTGTTGCGCCAAACCCTATCCGAGAATCCGCTCGATGCGTTACAGCGACGCGTGATTCTTGGGATGATAGATGACAGCCTGTTCGGCGAAGCCTGTGCGACAGATGTTGAAGCACGGCTGTCAGAAAAGGCAAGAAGGCCGTGTTCGTAGAGTAAGGTTCGCTCCCTTCGGGGCCCACAGAACATCGAGCCGATATCGCGTTTAAGCGCGGTCAGCCCGACTTGGCAAATGAAGATCCTGGAACGGTCCGCCGTCAAGAGCGCTGATGCCGATCAACTGTTGCTGTTGCTGCATCATTTCGAATTTCGATTTGGTGAGCGCAGATCTGCAACGCCTTGTTCGCGCAATTAGCAAAAGTGAGCCCGCCAGCAAACGCACGGGTTTCCAAGAGTAGGTTTTCTGCCCCAAAAGTCGACTAATCGTTAAGCATTTAAGAGGTATAGCGGCACTCTGTTGTGGAGATGTTTTTCTTTAGAAACTATCTACCAGAAGAGGTATCATCTACCCTTAAATCACAAGCTGGCTATTGCACTACGTTTAGAACTGCTTAGGTCGACTCTCAATCGCACTAAATGGCCAAGAGTACGGGTGAGCCAACTGATTCATCTGCACGTCGCGAAGATTCTATGCCTGCAGGAGTTGAAGAAGCTTTAATCGGACAAGTTGCTGAGCGCGTAATTCCAAGTGGAATAAATTACGTAAAAGCTTGGTGGTCCGGAAAAAGAATGTTGATTCTCGGCCCGGCCCGATCAGGGAAAACAAGTTTCATAAACTATCTGGAATCGGACATTCTATTCCCGGAGAGAAGAAGCACAATCACAACAAAGGTGAAGAAGCGCAAAACTTTCGTTTTTTCTCTCGGTGAGAAACGAAAAGTCAGAATACCAATCTGGAAACCTCGGGATGTTCCCGGCCAGGTCTCTCCGAAAGAACACGTATCGTACGTAGAGCGTTATGAACCCGATTGCATTGTCATCGTTCTTGACGCGACGAAATTCTTTTTGGACCCAGGTCATAAAGCGGAATCTTCACTCGAATGGCTAAAGGAGTTTTGTCAGTATCTAAACTCCCTGCTGATAAGAGATCCTGGTCTAGCCAAGAACATTGATTCAATGGTGGTCGTGATGAATAAGTGGGATAAGATACCTTCCAAGAACGATAAGGATGACGAAGTGAACAAAGAGGCTTTCGCCTTATACGTTCGTGATGTCTTGGATCAGTACCTGAATAACGAGTTTTATCGGAAAGATGGATCGAATGTGGTCCATATCATACCGTGCGCACTAGTCGAGAGTAAGTACCAAAAAGCGCTCGCTGATTATGCGGTGAATAGCGTCGCTTCCTCGTTGAGGGAATAGCTATGTTCGATAAAAGCGCAGATGCCGACAGTCATATATCCGAATCACTTCGTCTAATGTGCGGCGAGGAGCCGGCAAGGGATCTGCTGTTCAGGGAACACGCAATGCTTCTTCGGTCAGGTCAAATGTCCGGCCTCGTAAACAGAATTCTACTTATCATAATTGTTCTTCTTGACATCGTTTTTGCCTCCCAGTCGACTAGGATGAATGTCGCGTTTTTCGTCGTTGGTCTCGTGACCGCTTTGCTTTGGTATCTTCAAAATGGTTTCGTTCGCCAGAGTGTAAATCGCCTTGAGGAATTGATTATCGAGACATATACAGAGCGCCTAGACGACGACGAACAGTCAGAGCGCGAGATTCATCTGAAACCAGTTAAAACAAGCAACGAAGTCCCCTCTAAGAGGATGAAACAAAAAGAAACCTGGATAACCACCTATATTAATTGGCGACACGATCGGTGGAAGCATAGCCGGTATGAACTGGCGCAGAAACTCGAACCCCCAGCTTGGTTGTTAATCTTGATCAGCGTAACTCTTAGCAGACTTTTCTTTGGATAAGAATCATCCAATGGTGATTCTACTTGGCCACAAATGTCCCAGCGCGCTGATCAGATCTCGTAAACGCGCTCCGTTTTGAGAGTTTTGGGGCAAGCGACTTTTGAGGCAAAGCCCTCAAGAAGGGGTTTTGTTGATTTGTGACTTTGTCGGCGTTGGTAAAGATCTGTTTTCCGCGGTGAGATAAATTGTTGACTGTAGGTTGGGTGAGGGCTATTATTCGGGCTTCCCCAAAGCGCACATCGTTCGATTCCTCAATCATAAAAAGACGACTTAGGATTCAAGTTTCGAGAACAGCATACCTGCCGTAAGAAAAATCTTGTTCTTTTGTCTTTGGTGAGTTTGTCATTGGACTCCACCGGCGGCAGAGATCCGGCCTTGTTGTGAGATACCCGACATTCGATCCCAAGCTGACGAGAGAGTGTAAAGTACCACAACTACGCCTGCTGAGACCACAAATACATACCAGGACGCACAAAGAGCTGCCGCTAATTTCTTATGTAACTTTAGCGCTTTTATTTCTACTTTTGGGCTGAGGTGTTTGGTCGGCTTTGGCGTTATGAAGCGAGCACCTCCCGCCTTGAGTAAACTCAGGGCTTACAACGAGTCAAATTGATTTTTGGGGCAGAAAGGCAGTTTGCCCCAAAGTCATCCAATAATCCGACTCTTAAGGCAAAGCCGTTAGTGTTTCAGTATCTGCGCCGCTTTACGGGAAAACACGTGTTTGTCGAAAACTACATGCCGGAATCCGCTGGTGCACAAAAGGGTTGACAAGTCTTACCCTCGGTCTGTAAGGTTTCGTGTAGGCTCTGCTATCCTCCTGTGGAGTGTGCTCCCACTATGTTCCACCAATCGAGAGTTCTCACGACGAATGCTGCTTTAGTTGCACTTTCTTGTGAAAATTATCCAAACCTGAGTTCCGCTGGTATCAGTCCGACACAATCAGCTTTGTTGTCACCGTTCCGGATGGGATTTGTTTTAGAGCGACCTAGCTCAGTCAGTTTGGGAACGAGAGCCAGTTTCCACGGTTCCCACAGTTCGCATCATTCGCACCATTCGCATTCTTCTCATTGCTCAGGCCGCTAGTTTGGTAAATCCACATCTGTAGGTATTCGAGATTATGAGTAACAAACCCAAGATTCTTACAACTCTAGCCGCGTTAATGGGGCTTTCAGTCCCGGCGGACGCGAGAATATTAAGCACCGTTAGTGATTCGCTCGACGAGTCAAACATAAGTCTCGATGCGTCAAATGTGAGTAATGACGCACAACTACCGTCACCGGTCGCTGGTCAATTCCAAACGCAAGCCGCATTCGGTAAGAATTTCGAATTCATCCTGGAACGTGCGGGAGATGGTAGCCTTCTATTACAACATGGTTCCCACAGTTCGCATTCGTCCCATTCCTCGCATTCATCTCACGGTTCGCACGCTTCTGGATCACACGGTTCACATGCGTCTCACGCATCCCATGCATCGCACAGTTCCCATCATTCAGGCAGCTAAGCCATTACGAGGTTCTGGTGGAGGAAACGGAAATAACTTTTGCTCAGGCAGCTTTTTCGATCGAAGCGGTTAAGAATGCTGCATATCGAATGGCAAGAGTTCTGGATAGTCACATCCAAATCGTTGGCGATCAAATAGTTTGTAGTGTGCGTCCTCGAGCTGGGCAGACCTTGGATTCTTTGATAGTCGAATTCCGACGCGAAGTTGTAGATCACGATCTAAGAATTGAGATCCGAAAACAAACAGAAGGTGTGCGCAATCTGATCCTCGCACATGCGTTTTCCAAAACAGGTATTGTGACAAGTGAGTAAGTTCCATCCTCTCACGTTCTACTCAATCGACAGACCTCGCAAATACTCTCTTCTTCCATTCAAATTTGAGAGGCTCGATACGACGAGAACTATCATCAGCAATATGGCTGGCGAGTACCTAATTCTCCGGCATGACGACGTTGAGAAAATGGTCCGTGGTGCTTTGTCTCCAGAATCTCCCGCTTACATAGAATTGCGTTCAAGGCATTTTCTTACTGACGAATTAACGACGAGATCCGCACTTGAACTTTTGGCGCTTAAGGTACGGTCTCGATACCGTCGGATTCCTGAATTTACAGGTCTTCACATTTTCGTCGTTACGCTCCGTTGCGAACACAGTTGTCCCTATTGTCAAGTCTCCAGGCAGTCGGAAAATAGAGCTGCTTATGACATGACGGAACCGACCGCAACGGCCTCTCTGGATCTCACGTTTCGTTCGCCGGCAAAAGCGATCAAAATCGAGTTTCAAGGTGGCGAGTCACTCCTGAATTTTTCTTTGATCCAAAAAATCGTCTTTGAAGCAGAACAGCGAAACAAAGTGGCTCAAAAAGATCTACAGTTTGTCATTGCGACAAATCTTGCCGTTGTAACGCCAGAGATGTTGGAGTTTTGCGCTGAGCACGACATCAATATCTCAACCTCGCTGGACGGACCAAGAAACTTACACAATAAGAACCGACCACGACCTGGTGGGGACAGTTATGAGAGGGTGAGCTGCGGGATTCGAATAGCGCGCGAAATTGTGGGACGAGATAACGTTTCGGCTCTTATGACCACAACGGAGGACAGTCTGTCTCAGCCGGAAGCAATTATTGATGAGTACTTACTACAAGAGTTCCACGAAATCTTTCTACGGCCGCTTTCTCCGTATGGATTTGCGATGAAGACAAAAGGCTTTGCTTCCTACAATGGAGATCGCTGGCTTAATTTTTACAAGAAAGGGCTCAAATACATTATCGAACTCAATCGCAAAGGCATCGCATTTCGCGAACACTATGCTGCCCTAGTTCTGAAGAAAATGCTTACGTGCGATGATCCCGGCTACGTTGATTTGATGAACCCAGCCGGAATTGGAATTGCTGCAGTCGTATACAACTATGACGGTGCAGTGTATGCATCCGACGAAGGTAGAATGCTTGCCGAAATGAAGGATTACACGTTTCGAATCGGCAATGTAAACGAGAACACCTATGAAGAGATTTTTCTGAACGACAACTTATTGACAGCTCTGCATGATTCATTCACATTGAGCGCTCCGAGGTGCTCTGAATGCGCTTTTGAGCCGTACTGTGGAGCAGACCCCGTCTTTCACCATGCACAATATGGCGATTACTTGGGCCATAAATCCGAGTCTATGTTTTGCAATAAGAACATGGCAATCTTTAAATTCCTGATCGACAAGATGGACCAAGATCCTTTTGTAAAGGATCTTTTTTGCATTGGGCTAATAACTGATATGTTGCAACTCGGCGGACGTGCTCTACGGCTTCAAGGAGCAGACGAAAAGATCCAAAGAATCTTTCGACTATCTGACGATGCGGAACTGCCTTTCGCTTTGCGTCCTCGCCGTGCTTACTTAGTGCGAAAACCTACCAAGGCACTCCCCGTCGGATTCGCGGCCTACGTCGCTTTGCCACCAGCACTCGATGACGTGATAGTCCCGGACGACGCAATCGTCGTTCATTTGCCGGATGCGTATAGCTATCTCGCTTCGGATGATATCGTTCGAATCAATTTTGCCGAGCAGACAATTAAGGTGCTGTTTCGAGCCAAATCCCCTCATAACTTTTTGCTAGTGACGGAGCATGTAACAGTTACTGTCTCATGTGCTCGCAACCTCCAAAAACTATTGAGGATAGTTGGATACTTGACGAGCTCCGTGAAGTCATTACTTTAATTCCGCCCGACACTCATGAGTTGGGATTCACTGGAGGTGAGCCGTTCTTATTTGGTGAACGATTCCTCAACATCTTGAGCCTCGCGAAGAACATGCTTCCGCGTACTGCTATTCATATTTTGTCAAACGGCAGATTGTTTTGTGATAAGAATTTCGCGGAAGGGTATGCTCGAATTTGTCACCCCGACATGATGGTCGGTATCCCGCTATATTCTGATGATGCAACGGTTCACGACTATGTCGTGCAGGCGAGGGGAGCCTTTGATGAGACTATTCGTGGGATTTTGAATCTTAAAGAATTGCGGCAACAAGTCGAAATACGAGTCGTTCTTCACAAACAAACAGTACCCAGGTTACAGCGTTTGGCTGAATTTATATGCAGAAATCTATTGTTTGTTGATCAAGTCGCCCTTATGGGACTGGAAATAACTGGTTTTACAAGAGCGAACCTTGAACAATTGTGGATTGATCCAAAGAACTATTCCGCGGAATTAACGGAAGCTGTGCGGACCTTCACGGCTTATCGCGTTCCAGTATCTATTTACAATCATCAATTATGCACTGTAGACAGAGTGGTTTGGCCGTATTGCCGAAAATCAATAAGTGATTGGAAAAATGAATATTTGGAGACATGCGGCGGCTGCGATGTGAGAAACGAGTGCGGCGGCTTCTTTTCAACATCAAAACAATCCCGGCACAGCGACTACATTGCTCCGATCTCGATCGTTCCGACCTCTTCGGTGGCGAATTGAACAACCGGATAAATTGAAATGCATAGCTACCGCTCAAGATTATGACGCGCAATGGGGTGGGTCGTGCGCCTACTCGCTTCGGAGCGTCGCCATTTGTCCAGAGATTCGCACCCAAAATCGCTGAGGCGGCGGGTTCGACGCCGATTCTGGATGTTGCTTGTGGATCGGGCCGCAATGCGTTTTTGTTGGCGGAAATGGGATGCGAAGTTATTTGTATCGATAAAGACTTAAGCGCAATACGGGAGAATTCTGAGTGCGAACACCTGTCGCCGGCTGCGAAGTCGCGAATACGAACGTATCAGCTAGATCTAATACATCAAGAGTGGCCATTTGGAAGAGTAATGGCTGGGGGCATAATTAATGTTCATTTCTTTGTTCCCACGCTTTTGAATGCCTTTACCCGATCACTGTTACCTGATGCGTACTTGCTCATCGAAACGATCCCTGGATGCGGTGGTAATTACCTGTCATTATCGAGTGCGGGCGAGGTGAGAAAACAGTTAGCCGGCAAATTTGAGCTAACGGTCTATAAAGAAAGCAAAGTTGGACCGGAAAGCATTGATGCCGTTACCGTCAAAGTACTCGCGAAACGTAAGTGAACCGATTACAGATGTGCCATTCACGCGTCTCAGACGAGTCGCAAATGAGCTTCCATGTGGGTCTTCCTTACAGCAACGGCGAGGGGTCCTGTTTTACCCGGATGCTGATTTGATATATCCAGTCGATTCTTACAACGTGGAGGGACCTTTGTCAGCCTTTGCTTGAAGTACTGACGGATTCCTTAAAACACGGCTATTGAAACTAGAGGTTTCCGTGGGCAAAGAAAGTGCCGGGATTATTATTGAACGACCAGCCGTTTGCGAATACAAAATTGACCGAAGATGGTGAAGTGCGTGTTAATGGTTCTGTTGATCTGGTATTTCCAAGGTAAGCCGACTTCTAAGTCGTGAGCTTTCGATAAGCGCCCATATTCTCTTGTAGGGAGACAAATCCTGGTAGCTTATTACCTTGATCAAATCCCAAAGTGTTCCTAGGGTGTAGCCATAGGCGATGTTGCGCCTTTCATCGGGGGCTTGGGCATCGAGATATGACCGAAACTGCTGATCGCAGAACGCACCCTCAGGGCAAAGTCGCTCATCCGGATTTACTGCTTCGTCAAAAGAAGCGACGCGCTCAGTAGCCCACTCGTGTAGGCGTTCTGGAAGCCAGTCCAACCGCCCTGCCGCGTCTATCAAACGCAAACGCAACATTAAGGCCAACCTTGATAGATCATAGCCAAGATGCCAAGGCCCTAGTCTCGCAAGATCAATCAAAGTAGCTTCCCCATTTGCACTGATCAGAACGTTTCCAGGGTTTAGATCTCCATGCTGGACCGCAGTCCTGAGACCTACACCCAATAGATCGTTGTCGGTCCACGTTCTTACAAGCTCAAGAACTCGACTGGCGATTACACTCGGAGCTTCATCCACAGGCCATAACTCACGGCCTTGAAGAGTTGAGCCAAGGTCTACGATGAATTCGAGAGACGTCTCCAATCGTCCGATGTCCGTTGGGGTTAGCCGAAACAGATCGCGGGCCTCGACAATTGGACAGTCTGAAGCTTCGGCCAGCGTGTAAACATCCAGTAATAAACCAATAAGGGGTTCTAATCTGGGCCGATTATCTTTCCACGAGTTACCGCTTAGTAACTCAAGGAGTTGCTGACCGTCAACTAAAGCTTGGCAATAATACACCCCTAAACAGCTCAGTAAGTCTTTCGTTTCAGGATGGCGATATCCTAAGTGGGTATTTAGCGGTCCGAGCCGGTCATAGTAAAATCCCTGGGCGTTTATTTCGTGCTGGATGACCTCCTCGTTTTGGGCCACTTTAACAACCAAGGAATGCCTCCCTCCGCTAGCGCTCTTACCTCTTAAGGCAAGCATAAACGCTCCGGAATGACCCGTGGTAAGTGCGTAAACTTCTCTTTCAGTCCACTCCGCAGCTTCGTTTTCAATGATCTCAGATATCGCAGCATCGCCAAATGCAGCTTGAAAAGTACGAATTCCGAAAGAATCAACAATTCGCGCTTCCAAGGGTAAATCCATCTTGGCAGTTCGCTTACGCTTTCCTATCGCATTGTTTACGGTTCGCTTCACCAATGAAACACGCTTCGCGTTTCCGATGATGGCATCAAGTTTTCCTTTTGGCAGGATCCCGTCAAAAGCTTGTCTGTAAGAGGGAATATCGGTCGGGAAATCCGCAAATCGCGTATACGCAATGAGCACCCAATGCGGTTTAAGGCTTCGAATAGTCACTCCATGATCCAGTCCTCGTCGTACGTCGTTGTAATCGACATCCGCTGTGCTCAGGGCCAGGTCAAGGAATAAAACAGCAAATTCGTCATTAATAGCGCGGATGTAGGAATTGACCGCAGACCAGTTCTGAAAAGTCTCCGTCTCGGAGCCCGTTTCGGGGAGCACTGTGGCAACAGAAAACGCGTCCTGTACGTAGTCTTTAAGCCGAAGGGCCTCTTCGAGGTTGTCATCAACTACAATTATCTTCATGACTCGTCGTTAGTAGCACTTTATAGACATCACCTGAGGAACCAGGATCTTCGACGTGTATAACTCACCTCGCGGACGAGGTTGATCAAACAATACTTCGAGGCCAAAAGGCATAGACATCGCACGAACCTTCGACTGACTTCTGCCTGTTCCAGGAGCATCGTCATATCTTACTCGGTCTTGGAAATTTATTGATAGGTAGTTCGCACCACCGTGCTTTTCCAGGGCAAGATGGATTGTGTTGTCAGTCTTACTTCCGTGATTTTGCATGTCGGACAGCAACAGTTCAAAGATCTGCATCATTGGGCTCAATGGAATGGTTGCCATAACGATCGTAAATCCTTCCCCGGGAGCTTCCCAATTGTTCGTCACGTGGACCTGAGAAAGATATGATTGCGACAATTTCTTAAGCATTTCAAAGGGCATACAAAAAAACTCCGGCATCCATTTCTCCAGAATGCTGGGGCCAGTCTCTGGAGAAGTGATTGTTTGTGAAAGAAAATACTCAGGGCCAAAGCGATTGCTATGTTTGCGCAACGTCTCCCAAAGATTTTCAAGGCGGACAACAACATCACTTCCAACGGGAACGGTTTTGAGCGTATCGGCAATGCTTTCAATGTAATTTAGACATTCAATCAATTGAAACCGCGAATTTCTAAAGTCGAGGGCTGCACCTTGATTAGGGTTCTCATATTCTGCCCACCAAAATAGTCCTTCTAATCCAAACAAAACTGTCTTACGAACAAAACTTACTGCCTCTCGCAATTTATGTTGAACTTCGATTCCACCTGTAGAGACTCGGTCTCGCTCTTTCTTTGAAAGCCAATTGTTGATGGCATTGACAGAACTCAGACCCTTTCCGTGATAGGAAGTCTCTGACACGAGCTTTTCAATTGCCCGCACTGCATCAGTTGTGGAATTCACAGATAGCGGCTCCGCTATCTCGAAAAAGCTCTTCACGTAACCTGAGATGTAACCATATTCCTCTGTAGAGAGTGCAGTTGCACAATTACGAAGGCTGTTATTTAGATCATCGAACCAAAGATTTGTGCGAGGTACGTTAGTAAGGAGGAACAAAAGAAACTGATCTATGAGATCTGGATCGTCTCCAATAACTGGAAGAATTCCTTCCATCTGTCTGATCAACTCTTGCCCTGTCATGGCCAGGACACAAATTGCATCACTCTTCATCTCAGAACTAGTTTCCTTAGAGATCAGTGCCTTCATTGCTAAATTGACGATGTCGGCTCTGCATTCTTTCTGGAGAGGTGGAACCTCAAGTAAGTTCAGTTCTAGGGAAATAACGGTTAGTACTGTGAAATCGTCGTTGAGTGCAGCATCAAGTAACTCATGTAATAGTTCGCCTAAAACACCGACGTTCTGTTCTTGGAGGGCGATCAGGTGACGAATTCGTATAGCCCGCGGTGAAACGGACGCGGGATCCGATATGCGACCGTTGAAGAATGGATGCTGCAGAGCCGGCAGGTCTAGATTACTTCTTTGAGTGGAGGAGACTGAGTTCTCCAATCGTTGAATTACTCTCGCGACATACTTTTGTAAGCGATCGTCCAAAAACGCTTGACCGGCCATTTTTGAAGCGAGTTCGTAAGCAAAACAGCCCTGTAGCTTTTCAAAAGATCTCACCTGCACCCGGAAGAGAGGTCGGAATGAGAATGGTATTGGAGTTGTGCTTGGTCCTTGCGGACTTACAGCTCGGCAAACGCTACTGTAGAATTGTTCTTCGGCAGGACTGAATCGACTCAATGTTGGTATTGCCAAAACCGCTTGTGGCAGTTGTTCAGGTCGCGCCTGGCTTATCAGAATCAGGAAATTAAGCAAGCTTCTACCCGTAACACAAGCATCGTCCAGATAGACGGCTAAGTATTGCTTAGGAAGCTCGAAGAGCAAGTCTGTGGGATTTAGGCGGTGAAGTCCATAAAAGAGTTCCAGCGTCGGACGGCCAAACACTTCGCGCTGGCCTAACGGAACGAAGGGGAGAACCGCACTAAAGACTCTGCCTACGCCGTCAATTTCACTGGGGAGTCTTTTCCCTAGGTCTTTAACTATTTCGCCAATAGTGGCCTCGCCACGAGTAAAGAACACAATATCTCTTGGTTGATCCGAACCCTCCATCGCGTTGATCTGAGAGATAACAATATCCTTAATCCATTGGAACAGTTTTTCTCGGTGGTTTAGAAAAAGCTCCTCGTTTTTCATCGATACGACATGAAGTCGACCGCCACTCATGTGTAGACCATAGCGGAAAAGATATGGATTCTCGTTAATGAAAAATACTCGATTGTTATCAGTTCCAAGTAGAAAACTCTCTGTTGGTGGAGTTTCGACTGGGACATGAGTCACGCGATCAACCTCAAGAATATCAGTACCGCGAGTAGTTGTTGTTGGGCTTCCTTCTTGAGGATCAAAAGATAATTTGAGGAGGGATGTAATTGGAATTCTTCGTTCACCAAATTGATTCTCAGGATTCGCCCTCAAGTCCAGACAGCAGACCACTTGTCGACAAATCCTCAAACTTCTAAGAAGCGTGTTTAAAGTTTCTCCTTTATAAATAGCATCAGCAAAAACAAGGGTTGGCCGACTAAATCTATGTTTCGCAGGAGATGGACCGATATTGATCTCAACACTTGTATTTTGGCCCTGCAGCAGAATCCGAGCAATAAAGTAACTCGCCTCAGACTCTGTCACGATGCATAAGCCGGGGTGCTCACGTTGAAGCTGCCGTACTATATTTGCGAATCTCCAACCTAGTGCCTGGGCCAACGCATCATCGCTATAAAGCATTTTGAACAAGCTTACATATCGCTTTATGAGGCGCCCAGTAGGCAGTCGAACAAATCTCGCGGTCTGATCAAATAGCCAAGAACGGTCGGTCCTAGTCGCCCAAGTTTCGAAAGCGACTTGCATTGTCCGAATTACCTCTTCCTCTTTCAGTCGATGCTTGAATTGTTTCAAACGCAGAACATCGTTCGTGATTTCTAAAAAATGTGGGTAGGCGTGAGCCAATTGTTCGGCAAAGGATCTAGATTCTGTATCTGAAGGGATATTGAAGACACCATGGTCCTCAAGATTTCTCACGGTGAGTCTAGCTTGCTCAGGCATTAGCCCGATAAACTTCCAAAACAAATCCCGACCGGGGCTCCAAAATGCAACTAAGCGCGGAACGCCCGAATCTTGCGGTGAGAGGGCGCGATCAAATGCCTGAAGCTGTTCTGCGAGAGCGGGGTTCTCAAACGATGCGAATAAATGGAAAGTAACGATGTGCGGTAAGATTGATCGTGCAATGTGACTCAACACTTCGAGTTCATCTTCTCGGTAGATCCGGAACGGATGGACGATACCCACCGGCATCGTCTCGCCATGCCCATCGGTTAGATCTGGCGGTAATGCCGAAGCATCAGCCGTTCTATATAGGCTAATCGTTGGTCCGTATGAGGTGGATTTTTTCCGATCCTTGCTGCTGCGAGAACTACTGAGTGGAACCCGGAGAACAATGCTAGTGCCAGGAAACTCTCTTTGTGGACTTGTAGTACTCTTCAGAGCCGTTGTTTTGCCTGAGTCTGAGGTGTACCCGCTTCGAGCTTGACCAGAGCGCATGATGACGCAGCCATCGAATCTCACAGCAGTATTCAAAACTCGATGCAGGCCGCGCCAATTGAGGCGAGCGAGTTCGCCAGCGAAATCTTCCGGGCGCTTCCGAGTTGACTTATGATTGAACGACCACAGAACGATCTTATGATGAAGGCTGGCACGTTCAAACTGTCCTTGTCGCGTACCAAGGCGAAGCTTCGATATTCTCTCGCGATCCTCCGGGTGCTCATCGGCGTAGGCTGCCCAAAGGGAGGATGGTACATTTCTGCCATAGTCGGCAATTGCTACTTCCAACATCAGACCAGCATGGTTCGCGAACCAACTAGACTCTTGTTCTGTAACATAGGCGAGCTTTTTTAGTTCACTGAGTCGGGGAACTGGGGTAACCGTTATAGCCTCGAAAGCAATGCGACTTACTTGTGAATCGTAAGCGTGTTCGAAAATGTTTAGCAGGGCCTCTTGAAAGATAGTTCTCGCCGCAGTTGCTATGCTAATTGTTTCCTCAAGTTCGAGGTGCTTCAGAAGGTGGGCTACCTGATTCGAAATGCGCTGCGCTATCTTTCTGCAGGAAGTAGGGTCGTTAACACGATAACGCCAGAGTGGGTGTATTAAACAACCTCCAGCTTTAAATGCGGTAATCGGAAAGCTCTTCTCCCATCGGTTATCGATTAGTTGGTCAAGAGCAAGAGCCTCGGACCAGATCCTAGCCTTTGGATCTATAATGAGGTCCACTTTTGCACCAGTTCCACTCCTAAGACAATCTATTATAGCTGCCAGGGTCACAATTCCTTCCGCTGTCGCGTACTGCAAGTTTTCAATCCTGAACTCGTAGAGATTCTGAAACGGGACATGTTCCCATCCCAACTTAAATAAACCATCGCCTTTGCGCTTACTCGAAGGACGGAACAATGAGCCCTGGAATGAAGAATCCAGCGATGACATCGTAAGAGGTCCGCGGTGCTTAATGGTTAGAGTCTGGCTTGCTGGCATGTCGGTTTGTTAAGAGCTCACAAGACATGTTTTTCTAACATT
>JGI12363J15224_100172_pt1 | contig 14397 bp, 17 predicted proteins | sample ForSoiNitrogNN91_FD_15224 | JGI IMG/M metagenome (IMG submission 15224)
GCTGGTCCAATCCAAGGAACAGCGGGGGCAAGCCCCTCTTCCTGACTTGTTCTATTTTCAGTGACGCGATGCCCTGTCACGCGCAGGCTAAAAAAAGGTGGAACTCCTTCTACCAAGAAGTCCCACCGTTGTACTTGAAAACAGTGTGTTGTGATTCTGTGGCCTACATCCCTTTTCTGAAACTTCTCGGTGTGACTCCGGCGAAGCGTCGGAAGGACGTAGTAAAGTGACTCTGACTCGAGAACCCGGATCGGAGCGCGATCTCTGCGATCGGAAGCGTCGTGTCTTCCATCAACGTCCGCGCCCTTTCAATTCGCTGTTCCGCGATGTAACCAGTCGGCGTCATGCCAATTGACTGTTTGAACGCGCGCGAAAAATGGAAGTAACTCATCCCCACCTCTCTCGCAACCGCGCGCAACGCCACACGCCCCTCCTGCTCGTTCGCCAGATGCTGATCAATCAAATTAATCGCTTTCCGTAAACGGTGCGGCGCCATCCCACCCTGGCCCAAACGTACATTGCGCACCGAGCTGTAATGCTTGAGCAATTGCACCGTCAGACCAACTGCCAGCGAATCAGCATAAATCTTCCCGACGAGGTTTGCTTCTTTCAACTCTTCCAAAAGCGACAAGGCAATGTGTCGTATGTGATTCGACTCCACACCGAGCTCGGGCTTGAGCCCTAACTCACTGTAGGCGAGTTGAAACTTAGCCGCGGTGCTTCGGATAAAAAATGGTCGGAGATACAGCAGCACAAAATTGCGACTCTCCGGACCGGAAGACTCAACACTCCATGACGTTTGCGCCGGCATGATCGCCACTTGCCCCATGCCCACTTCGCCATCACAAGCGTGTTCGTCAACGGTGGCTTTGACATGCAAAGGTGCGCCCAGATTCACAAGGACGCAGTGCTGTTCAGAAACTGGCGCAGGCATTTCAGCCATGTCGTATCGTAGATGCACGACGCGAATGTCCTGCCACGCGCAGGCATCGCTCGAGGCTACTACGGCTTCCGGATAAGCGCTGGCGATATCGTCAGTGGAAAGTGTTTGCCTGCGAATCTCTCGCCTCGCGGCGCCGAATCTCGCTGGGTTGATGACTGGTGGAGGATAGGTTGCTGGTGTTGTGAAACTACCGATTTGTTGCATGACATCCCTCTTCAGTAATTTTCATTCGTTGTGGGATGAAAATAGAGAAATGCCGAATCTTCAGAAACCCTCAATAGTGCAGATTTCCGGTCCGCCTTTTCTGTAGCATCGGGTTCCCACAAAAGGGTTACCCGCGACTAACCTTGCCCGCTCAGCACCCAGTCAGCACCCAGTCAGCAACAGACCGTTAATCCCCGCAAAGCACCGCAAGACGCATCTTTCCGGCGTTCCTAAACTCCTCAAAAACCGGAAAGGACCCAAGTATATGAGTGCAATCGTTTCTTATGGGCTTCAATCGCCAGAACCACACTTCACCGGATCGTCGTCGATGGCGTGGAGGTGTTTTATCGCGCCGCCGGACCGGAACGCACCTGACCAGACCCGTGGTTACGTCGGTCATTATCGGGGCGAAGCGTCGCGCGCAACTAGCAGACAATCTGGCAGCAGTGGATCTGGAGTTGAGTCACGATGAGATCAAGCAACTCGACGATGTGAGCGCTCTTCCAGTGGAATATCCGGGCTGGATGGTTGATTGGCAAAGCACTGGTCGCTTGGATCCCTCAGCCCACAAGGCCATTGAAGATCTAACGGCTTTAGGGAAATGAATAGCTAGGCAGAGAACAAGTCAGGAAGAATTTTGATCCAGTAGAATAGAACAAGTCAGGAAGAGGGGCTTGCCCCCGCTGCTGCTTAGTTACGGCGGGGGCAAGCCCCTCTTCCTGACTTGTTCTATTATCAGTTCCTGACTTGTTCTATTCAGGGCACAACGGTAAATGTAATTTTGTTGGATTCGAGCGTTGGACCATCACAACAATCCAGGCGGCGTTGAAGTGAGAGCTCGTAGGTGCCCGGTGGCAGTGCGTCGTACCATGATTCAGCTCCGGTTGAAACACTGCTATCCACAAGCACGAACCAATCAATGTCCTTCTGTGCTTTTGGATCAAGAACGATCTTCTGCGGCAAATTGATGTCCTTACACGTCTCATCGTGCTTGGCAATCTGTCGCACACTCGAGGTCCATTTCATGATTGGAATCAACTGCCCGTCTCTCGTAAGCTTCGGCAAGTTCTGGTAAAGGTTTGATGAAAGACAAACATTTTGTGGATTCATGGCCGTATTGGTCATCGTGAGCGTGATCAGGATCGGATCGCCAACCTTGAACCGATCCCTTGACTCCCCAATCTCGGTTCCAGCCCTGATTGTGAGTTGCAATGGAGCCTGTGCTCTCGCCTGCGCACTCGCGGCAATCAATAACCCAATCACTATCGCAATTGTTTTAGTCATACAAAAACCTCACACAAAAAATAGCGATTCACGGTGGTCCAGTATTACGTGCAATTGCTCGAATCTGCCCCGTTTTGACATCGCCCCAATCCCGCAAACGAACACATCTTTGAGCAACGTACGATAAGACACTCTTGTTACCGGCTGCTATTTTCGCGGTGTTCGATAACACATAGAGGAAAGAGAGCCCATGCGTATAAATGCAGCCAGACTCGCCGATCAGGACCACGCGGAACTGACGTCAGGACTCAGTCGCGAAGGAGTCTCAGAAATCTCAAACGAATTGCGTCGACTACTCGCCGACGCGTTTTCACTTTACATAAAGACAAAAAACTTTCACTGGCACCTGAGTGGTATTCACTTCCGAGACTACCACCTGCTGCTCGACGAACATGCCAGTCAGATCTTCGCCATCACCGACGACATCGCAGAACGCGCGCGCAAGATTGGCGGCACGACGATTCACTCGATCGGTGAGATTGCGAAAAATCAGCGACTGAAAGACAACGATGACGAGTTCATCGCCGCCGTCGAGATGATGCGTGAGCTTCGTGAAGATAACCAGAAGTTCATCGATTCACTGCGAGTGACGCATTCGATTTGCGAGAAGTATGAAGACGTCGCTACCGCCAGTTTCATAGAGGTTTGGATCGACGAGGCGGAACGCCGGCATTGGTTCTTAACGGAGATCGTGCGCGAGCTGTAACTGCGAATTTTATTGGGAGGGATTTATGAGCTCTGTAGAACTGATGACTGACGAAACTATGAAGGTGACGACGCTGCGGCCACCATTTCCACCATTCACCCGCGAGACAGCAACTCAGAAGGTCAGGCTTGCGGAAGATGGATGGAATACGCGCGATCCGGAGAAGGTGGCCCTGGCCTATTCGCCGGATTCGCGCTGGCGAAACCGCGCCGAGTTTGCCAACGGCCGCGCGGAGATCATCGCGTTTCTCAAACGCAAATGGTCCCGAGAGCTCGATTACCGGCTCATCAAGGAGCTGTGGGCCTTCGACGGGAATCGCATCGCCGTGCGCTTCGCCTACGAGTGGCATGACGACTCGCAAAACTGGTTTCGCTCTTATGGAAACGAGAACTGGGAATTCGATGACAACGGATTGATGCGCCGGCGTTATGCCTGCATCAACGATTTGCCGATCAAGGAATCGGATCGCAAGTACTTCTGGCCGCTGGGCCGGCGTCCCGACGATCACCCGGGCCTTAGCGATCTCGATCTATAGGGAGTTGAGAAATGCTCAAGACAGTTCAACTCATCAATCGCGACACTAAGCTTAATGGTCACTCAGCTATGCCTGAAGGATTGTACGAGAACCGCTTCGGAATAACGGTCGACGGTGTAATTCAGCAGACAGCCAAGGATGAGCTACTGATTGACGTGATTAACCGCAGCGGTATTCAGCTAGCTCACGTTTGCTATCACCCGCAGCTTGGCCCAATTCAAACCTGTGACACATGCATGGTTGAGATTGACGGCGAGCTCGTGCGGGCCTGCGCCACTCGAGTATCGCCAGGCCTGAGTGTCAATACGAATTCCAGCGTCGCGAGCGCAGCGCAACGCGAGGCATTCGATCGGATTCTCAGCAACCACCTGCTTTACTGCACGGTTTGCGACAACAGTAACGGCAACTGCACCGTACACAACACGACAAAGCTGTTGGGAGTTGAACATCAGAACATTCCTTTTCAAACTAAACCATACGCCGTCGACAACACGAATCCGTTTTATCGTTACGATCCAAACCAGTGCATCCTGTGTGGACGCTGCGTGGAGGCCTGCCAGAACCTCGAGGTCAACGAAACGTTATCAATCGACTGGGAAAGTCCACACCCGCGTGTGCTCTGGGACGGCGGCTCGACGATTGGCGCGTCGAGCTGTGTGTCATGTGGTCATTGTGTAACGGTCTGCCCGTGCAACGCATTGATGGAAACTTCGATGCTGGGCCACGCCGGTTTTTTGACTGGAATACCCAAACCCGCGCTCGACGGCATGATCGAGATCGTGAAAGGAGTCGAGCCTGAGACCGGGTTTGACACGATCATGCGCGTATCCGACGCCGAAGAGGCGATGCGAGAGTCGCGCATTCGTCGCACCAAAACAGTCTGTACTTATTGCGGCGTTGGTTGCAGCTTCGATGTGTGGTCCAAGGATCGACACATTCTGAAGATCGAGCCGTTTGAAGGACCGGTAAATGGCGTCTCGACGTGTATCAAAGGAAAATTTGCGTGGGACCACATTAACAGTGAAGACCGTTTGACGAAGCCGCTCATCAGGGAAGACGGCGTGTTCAGAGAGGCGAGTTGGGAAGAAGCCCTGAGTCTCGTGGCCCGGCGCTTAAATGAAATCAAAGCGGCGAATGGACCTGACTCAATCGGCTTGATTTCGTCTTCGAAGTGCACGAACGAAGAGAGCTTCCTCATGCAGAAGCTCGCGCGCGCCGTAGTTGGTACAAACAACATCGACAACTGTTCGCGTTACTGCCAGTCGCCTGCAACTACCGGGTTGTTTCGAACAGTTGGTTATGGTGGCGACTCGGGCTCGTTCACTGATATCGCCGCGGCTGAATTGGTGATGATCATCGGCAGTAACACGGCCGAGAGTCATCCGGTACTCGCTACCCGCATCAAGCGCGCGCAAAAACTTCACGGTCTGAAATTGATCGTCTCGGATCTTCGCGAAAACGAGATGGCGCGGCGTGCCGATGTGTATCTACATGCGGAACCCGGAACCGATCAGATCTGGTTGTCAGCCATCACGCGCTATCTGATCGACAACGGATTTGCAAAGACTGAATTCATCAACGATCACGTAAACGGATTTACAGAGTATCGAAAGAGCCTTGAGCCTTTCACTTTGGAATTCGCTTCGCAACGTTGCCGGTTGCCCATCGACGTGCTGAAGAATGTGGCCCACATGATCGCGGAAGCGGAGACTGTGTGTATCTGCTGGGCGATGGGCGTCACTCAGCACAGCATGGGTTCGGATACGTCCACCGCAATCTCAAACTTGCTCCTTGTTACCGGCAACTACATGCGGCCCGGCACCGGCGCGTATCCGTTGCGCGGACACAACAACGTACAGGGAGCCAGCGACAACGGCTCGATGCCGAACTTCTTTCCGGGTTATCAGTCAGTCGAAGATCCAGCGATCCGGGCGCGTTTCGAAGACTATTGGAAGGTCACTCTTCCGCCGAAAACAGGTCTCGACAATCACCAGATGGTTGACGCCATTCAAGCGGGCAAACTCAAAGCCATGTACATCATCGGCGAGGAGATGAGCATCGTCGATTCGAATGCGAACTATGTTGACGATGCCTTCTCGAAGCTCGAGTTCATGGTCATCCAGGAGATCTTTTTTGGAGACGTTTGCCAGTATGCGGACGTGGTCCTGCCCGCGACGCCGAGCTTGGAAAAGGATGGGACGTTTACGAGTAGTGAGCGCCGTATCCAGCGTCTCTATCAAGTGTTTGAGCCGCTCGAGGGATGCCGGCCTGATTGGCAGATCATTCGCGATGTAGCAAACCACATGGGCGCTGATTGGAAGTATCAGCACCCGTCGGAAGTGATGGACGAGATCGCCGCGCTCACTCCGTTGTTCGCGGGAGCTTCTTACGAACGTTTGGAAGGATACCAGTCGCTTCAGTGGCCGGTGGCGCCCGACGGCTCGGACCAACCATTGCTGTACACGAAAGACTTTCCGTTTCCCGACGGCAAGGCGCGTCTGTTTCCAACAACGTGGAACGAGCCGCCCGAGCAACCTGATGCCGAGTTTGATCTGCACGTGAACAACGGCCGTCTGCTGGAACATTTTCATGAGGGCAATCTCACGTATCGCACTGCGGGAATCGCTTCAAAGACACCGGACACATTCGTTGAAGTCTCGCCGGAGTTAGCGAACGAGCGAAAGCTCACGACTGGTAGCTGGGTCCAGCTTACTTCGCGCTACGGAAAGATTCGTGTGCGTGCTGTTGTCACTGATCGCGTGCACGGAAAAGAACTGTATGTGCCGATGAATTCAGTTGAGAGCCCGATAAACCGTCTGACGAGCAGCTATACAGATCCGGTAACGCATACGCCGGCTTTCAAGGAAGTCGCGGTGAAGATGACTGTTTTGGGAGAGGTTGGCGAGAATCCTTTGCCGAGAACGAACTCGCGTTGGGGACATCCGACGCCCCAACGTGGTGTTGAAGTCGAGCGTAAATGGAATCGTCCTGACTACCGCTTACCGGGGCCGAAACTCATTCAGATCCAACCGCTGCGAGCTAGGTAACAAGGGGGCATCATGGCGCAACCAATACGATTGACACTACGACCGCGCAATCCGCAACACGAGCTGGATGTGCGACTCGAAGCCGCGCCTGCAAAACACGCGGAGGCGATTCTCGCGGCTTATGAGGTCCTTCAGCTCATGCACGAGAAAGGCGTACTCGAGTTGATGCGTGGAACGTTGGGTGGAGGCGAGGTGATAGTTGAGCAGGCAGTCGCAGTCGCTAAAGATCCGGCATCGATTCGCGCATTACGAAACGCACTGCTTTTGATCAAGGCGCTCGGCGAAGTAGAGCCGAGCTTTCTAAATGATTTTACGAGCGCTTTGCCAAAAGCCCTGGTCCAGGCGAACCGTGAAGAAGCAAAGCCACCCGGCCTCTTCAAATTATTGCGAACATTTTTTGATGCGGACTTTCGACGTGGCTTAGCGGCTTTCAGCGATCTGCTGCAAGTGTTTGGACGAAATCTGACGAACAAGGTTAGGGAAAATGGGAACACATAATCGATGGATAATCGCTGTTGCGGGTATATGCATGCAGATCGCCTTGGGTGCGGTCTACGCGTGGAGTGTTTTTCGAACGCCGCTGGCGACTCAGTTTGGTTGGACCACCGCTGAAGTCACGCTAACGTTCACGATCAGCATCTTCGCGCTGGGAGTCGCAGCATTCTTTGGCGGTTTGTGGCTCAGCCGAAAAGGGCCACGCGTCGTCGCGATCACGGGCGGCGTGCTTTACAGCCTCGGAGTTTTTCTGGCGAGCTTTTCTGCAAACAAACTCTGGTGGTTGTACATCAGCTACGGATTTATCGGCGGAGTCGGTCTTGGGTTTGCTTACATCGTTCCGGTGGCCGTGCTCGTGAAATGGTTTCCTGATCGTCGTGGATTCATCGCGGGAATTGCGGTCGGTGGATTTGGAGCCGGCGCGTTGATTACAGCGCCAGTCGCGACGTATTTGATCAAGAGTGTTGGAGTGCTTGATACGTTTGCATACCTTGGAGGTGCTTATCTTATCGTCACAGTGATAGCAGCGTTCTTTATGCAGAATCCTCCCGAAGATTGGCGACCCGCCGGCTGGACGCCGCCCGCTTCGCAAGTATCACAACGTGCTGGAGGAGACTATACGCTGACCAGCGCGCTACGAACGTGGCAGTGGTATGCGTTGTGGTTGTTGCTATTTCTAAATACGTTTGCGGGCATCTCAGTCATCTCGCAGGAGGCGCCGATATTTCAGGAGCTCGTTGGTGTGACCGCTGTGGTGGCAGCGAGCATGGTTGGTGTTGCGAGCATCGGCAACGCGGTTGGCAGAGTGTTTTGGGCGTGGGTTTCGGATCTGATTACCAGGCGCGCGACGTTCCTCGTGATGTTCCTGTTACAGGTGCTGCTGTTCTGGTTGCTGGCGCGTGCCAACATGGTGGCGGGTATGACTGTACTCACGTTTGTTGTGTTGATGTGTTACGGCGGGGGCTTCGGTACGATGCCGGCGTTTGCGGCTGATTACTTTGGCTCGAAAAATGTTGGACCGATTTACGGGTTGATGTTAACGGCGTGGGGGACGGCCAGTGCCGTTGGACCATTGTTGATTGCTTACCTGCGTCAGAGTACGGGGGCGTATTATCGTCCGCTGCACGTGATTGCTGTCGTGATGGCGGTCTCAGCAGTGCTGCCCCTGGTGATGTCTCCGCCGGGCTTGCGCCGTGAAAGTGAGTTAGCGAAATCAGAAACTCCGCCGGTGAGATCGAAGGCTGCATAAGACTATGGACGTCGAACCCATTCGCATTTTGGTCGTTGAAGATCATCCGGTGTTTCGCGAGGGTTTGAGCACGATCATTGGTTCGCAGCCGGACCTGCTGCTCGTGGCACAGGCTACGAATGCGGTCGAGGCGTTGTCGGAGTTTCGTCGATCGATGCCTGACATCACGCTCATGGATGTTCGGCTGCCAGGCAGTGATGGGATGGACGCGTTGATTGGAATTCGTGGTGAGTTTCCGCGCGCGCGCATCATCATGTTGACAACGTTGGACTGCGATGGCGAGATTCAACGCGCGTTGCGGGCCGGCGCCTCGGCGTACATTCTCAAGAGCATGCCGAGTAACGAGCTGCTTGACGTTATCCGATCGGTTCATTCCGGCCAGCGACGTGTTTCTCCCGGAGTTGCAGTGCGACTTGCGGAGCGCATGTGTGACGAGGATCTGACGACGCGCGAGATGGAAGTGCTGCGCCTCATTCGCGACGGCTTCCGCAACAGGCAAATCGCCGACGAGCTCGCCATCGCCGAAACCACCGTCAACTACCACATCAAGCACCTGCTCGATAAACTCCAGGCCAACGATCGAACCCACACAGTAACGATCGCAATCCGGCGCGGTTTGCTTCAAGTGTAGTCTTAAGATAGTAAGGAAGAACAAAACACATAAAATAGAACAAGTCAGGAAGAGGGGCTTGCCCCGCTCGTGGAATCCAAGTAACGGCGGGGGCAAGCCCCTCTTCCTGACTGGTTCTACTCTTACAAACTTGTTTTGTACAACATCCGCTCGCCTCGTCCGAACTTTCGAAAGACAATCGAGCCTGGAACTGTGATCACGACCCACGCAGTNACGATCGCAATCCGGCGCGGTTTGCTTCAAGTGTAGTCTTAAGATAGTAAGGAAGAACAAAACACATAAAATAGAACCAGTCAGGAAGAGGGGCTTGCCCCCGCTCGTGGAATCCAAGTAACGGCGGGGGCAAGCCCCTCTTCCTGACTGGTTCTACTACATTTACAAACTTGTTTTGTACAACATCCGCTCGCCTCGTTCGAACTTTCGAAAGACAATTGAGCCTGGAACTGTGATCACGACTTCGGTTCCGCATGTGGAGCTGACGAGCGTGAGTTTTCCGCCGATGCGGGCGGCGCGTTCCTTCATTCCCTGGAGACCGAAATGTTCATCTTTCCGCTGGCTCAAAACGACGGAATCGATACCGACACCATTGTCTTTGACCCGTAAGTAAAGATCCTGTTCATATCTCAACTCGACCTGCAAGCGAGTCGCGTGCGAGTGGACGATCGAATTTCGGATCGCTTCATACCCGATCCGATAGACTTCATCTCGCACTATCGGATGCATCTCCCTCGACTCGCCTGTCACTGAGAAATTCACCGTCATCGACGTCGGTATCAAACCGTTCTGCGTCGCTCGCCGAAGCGCTCGAGCCAGCTGGCAATTGACAGCGAAGCCCATATCCATCAAGGACGCTGGTTGTAAATCCGGCGGTTGTGCACTGAAGGCGGTCGAGCTTACCTCGGGAGATCTGTTGCGTGTCGCGGATTCACGACTGAGGCTGCTGTGAGGCAGTTGAACGCGTAACAGAAGTCAGCAGAGGGCATAGTAGTCCGGTAACGGACGAAGGCCTGAACCGTGATCGTGAGTAGTAACGCACGAATCTCATGAAGTGAAACGCGCCAGCCAATCAGCTTCGGCTGAGCTTGCCAAGGGTGGATAGGGTGAAGCCCCGAAAGGAACTTGGAAGCGGTGAAGACTTCATCGGTGAAGCGTGAGGTGAATCTCCGGCCCCTTGGCTCAAGTCACGGAACCGCCGTATGCGGACCCGCATGTACGGTGGTGTGACAGGGAAAGCCAGCGATGGCCTACCTATGTCGATTCAGCCCTTCGGACTTCTTTTAGTTACTGAATAACGCCGAAGGCGTTCGCTAATTTCAGCCCAGGGTTGGAGCGCCAGCGACAACCCTGGGACCATTACATAAAAAACGCAGAACCCTGAAAGGGTTCGCCAATTGAGGAACCTTTTCACGGTTGGAAATGATTCTTCATGCTAACCCACGGTTGTCGCTGGCACTCCAACCTTGCTGCTTGAAAAAATACATTGAATAAAACGAGCTTACGGATTCCAACAAGAGCCAAGTCTATGAGAGTGCTGGCCGCGGTGTTTTTCGTTCTCTCAGCCTCAGCCCTGAGTCTTACGAACGTCTCAGCCCAACAAAATAATCAGAAGCTTTCGGTGAAGGAGGAACAGGAAGGGAATTCGTTAGACGAGTTGCCGTTGACATCGAGAAACGCGCGACCTCAATCGCTACCTTAATAAGCCACTGGCTTGCCGTTAGGAACGCAAATCGTTAGAGCAAATCTTCTGTATTGCAGTTGGCTTTGGTGAGGCTAAATGGCCGGCTACACGTTCTGTTTATTGGTCCTCACAACGATTAACGGATTGTCCCAGTAAGCCATCCATTACACCGGAATCAACCTCACTCCGAAAGGTCGAGTCAAATTCGATGTCGCGAACCAGAACTCGGCCCAGGAATGCGGCAGGGATAGATATAAGGGGACCTCACCGTGTACCAACCTGCCAACAAGTAACGTTATGCCTTTACCGCCTGAACATCGAAGGTGATAGTGACTTCATCACCAACCAGGATGCCACCAGTCTCAAGCGTGGTATTCCAGGTAAGGCCAAAGTCCTTACGATTGATCTTGGTGGTAGCGGTCCAACCGATCCTCGTGTTGCCCCATGGATCTTTGCCTGGCTGCGTTGGTCCTTCGACAGCGAAATTAACTTTCCGCGTTACACCGTGAATCGTCAGATCGCCTTCGACTTGCAACTCTCCGTCTCCGGTGCGCGTGATGCGCGTCGATGCGAACGTTAGTTTCGGAAACCTCTCAACATCGAGAAAGTCAGCACTCTTCAGATGTGTGTCGCGATCGGCTTCACGTGTGTTGATGGAAGCGGCGTCGATCGAAGCTTCGACATGTGACTTCGTTACGTCCTGCTCATCTAGAGTGAGCACACCGGTGACGCCGGTGAAGTGTCCCTTAACATTGGTGATCATCATATGCCGAACCTTGAACTCGGCCATGGTGTGGACTGGATCGATATTCCATGTCGTGGTTGTTGGTCCAGGTGCGTTTGCGCTCATTTCTTCTCCCTCATTGCTTTGCCTCAAAAATCTTATCTCCGGAATCATGCACGCATGTAATGGCAACTGTAGCCGCCCGGATGCTTGCGCAGGTAATCCTGGTGATACTCTTCGGCGCTGTACCAGGTCGAGGCGGGCTCGATGGTGGTGGTGATCGGGCGCTGCCATTTCCCCGACGCATCGACGCGTGCCTTCACTCGTTCTGCCGTCGTCTTCTGTTCAGGCGTCTGCGGAAAGATCGCTGAGCGATACTGCGTGCCAACGTCGTTGCCTTGACGATTCAACGTGGTCGGATCGTGCAACTTGAAAAACCAATTCTCGAGCAGGTCTTCATAGCTAAGCACCGCCGGATCGAACGTGATACGGATCGCTTCGGCATGGCCCGACTTGCTGTCATGTGTGTCGTCGTATGTCGGATTTTCAAGCCAGCCGCCGGTGTAGCCGACTTCGGTATCGATTACGCCCGGCACCTCGCGAAGAATTTCCTCGACACCCCAGAAACACCCCCCGGCGAGCACGGCCACTTCTGTCCTTTGTACGTTTGCGTCTTGATCGTTCATGATTTTGTTCATGATAGCGCGTTCAGCGACAGGTCGGAAGTCGTATGAACTAACGTCAATGCGTGGCGCCGAGGACGCCACACCATTCGGTCGTTAACGAGTTTGGGAAGGATTCGAGAAAGAGCTCATCGATGTAACACCAACCCCAATCCTCACCCAGCTCGAAAGATTTGATGAACGGGTGATTGGTTGAGTGAAAGTGCTTGATAGCGTGTCTGTTTTTTGAATCATCGCAGCAGCCGACGTGACCGCAGGTGGCGCAAAGACGCAGATGAATCCACGTGTCGCCGATTTTCAAACACTCTTCACAACCATTCGGCGTTTTCGGAGTGACGTTACTGTTTTCAGGTAAATGCGAACAGCAGCTCATTTCATCAGCTCCTATTCCAGTGTCCGCCAGATCGGGAACGGCCAGTCATTGTCGGGTTGCAGATGGAACGTGTCTTCATCCGGGCCATACCATGGATCGTCGATTGTTACCAGCACTTCCAACTCTTCGTCGCTCATGTAAAACCTCCCCTGGGGCTTGCGCCCCAGGCTTTATGCTTTCGCCTGCTTCGCAGGCTCACGCTGTTTGAGAACTGGATTTTTCTTTTTTTATGAACTCGAGTAAGTCAGCATTGATGAGATCCTTGTGAGTCGAGCACATGCCGTGCGGCAAGCCCGGATAAACTTTCAACGTCGCGTCTTTCACGATCTTCGACGACACGAGCGCCGTAATCCCGATCGGCACGATCTGATCGTCGTCGCCATGCATGATGAGCGTCGGCACGTCGAACCGCTTGAGATCTTCAGTAAAGTCAGCCGATTGAGTGAAAGCGTAGACATTAGGGAAGCCGGCCAACAACGCTTGCAAGACGAAACTATCGCGCAAGCCTTCAGAGACTTTTGCCCCAGGCCGGTTAAAGCCGTAGAAGGGTATGCTGAAGTCTCTGAAAAACTGTGCGCGGTCGGCTTTAATTCCACCAAGCAATTGATCGACCACCTCAGGCGGAAGCCCATTGGGATTTGCTTCAGTCTTCACCAGCAACGGTGGGATTGCGCCGATCAGCACGATCTTCGCTACGCGCTCGGTGCCGTACCGGCCGATGTAGCGAGCTACTTCACCACCGCCGGTCGAGTGGCCCACGTGAATTGCATCGTTTAGATCGAGCGATTGGACCAGCGTCGCGAGATCGTCAGCATATGTATCCATGTCGTTTCCGTTCCATGGTTGGCTTGAGCGGCCGTGACCGCGACGATCATGTGCGATACAGCGATAGCCATTCGACGCCAGAAAGTACATCTGGTCCTCAAAGGCATCTGCGCTCAGTGGCCAGCCGTGACTGAACACGATCGGCTGTCCTGTGCCCCAGTCTTTGTAGTAAATCTGTGTGCCATCTTTTGTCGTGACGAAACTCATTTGTCTCTCCTTCCAGTTAATCTTTCGCCGCGGCTGCAAGAGTCTGCGGGATCTCACTCGTGTTTCCGATGAGCCATTCTTCGAAACGAATCTCGCCGAGCAGCGCGCCATCGTCCGGGACGAGTGAGCGTTCGCTCAACTCAGTGCCGAAGTAAGGCGCGTGCGGGTCAGCAATCACCTCGCGCGGATCCTTGCGCGCGCTGAGACCTCGGCTGATGAATTCATCGAAGCGAAACTCCTCCGGCCCTGCAATTTCAACAGTTCCACTTAACGGCGATCCCATTGCGACTTTCGCTACCGCACTCGCTACGTCTTCTGCCGCCATTGGTTGGAAAGCGACGGAGGGCAGTCGAACCGTGTTGCCTTCGGTAGCGGAGTCGGCGATGCGCGTCAGAAACTCGAAGAACTGTGTCGCGCGCACGATCGAATAAGGGATCGGTGATTCCTTGATCAGATTTTCCTGGGCGATCTTCGCACGCATGTAGCCGCTGTTGGGCAGACGATCAGTGCCGACGATGGACAATGCCACGTGATGGCCTACACCTGCAGACGCTTCGAAGGTGATTAAGTTGCGAGTTGATGTCTTGAAGAACTTCATCACCGCCGCGTCTTCGAACGAAGGCGAGTTTGACACATCGACGACTACCGACGCGCCTTCACAAACCTCGGCGAGTCCTTCACCGGTCAGGGTATTTACGCCGGAGTTTGGTGACGCGGATACAGCATCATGTCCGCGCTCCCTGAGCTTCGTGACGACCTTTGAGCCGATGAGTCCAGTGCCGCCAATAACGACGATCTTCATTTGTGACCTCC
>JGI12363J15224_100178_pt1 | contig 14077 bp, 11 predicted proteins | sample ForSoiNitrogNN91_FD_15224 | JGI IMG/M metagenome (IMG submission 15224)
GACTGCGCGTTTGAAACCGTTTTTGAGCGCGTAATCGCGAATGCCGAGTACGAGTGCGTCGTGGATCGTTTCCACATCGTCGCCGGGCAGGCAGCGCTTGTCAGCGACGTCGCAATCGAGATCAACAGTGCCGATGAACTCTTCGAAAGGCGGCGCTTGCAGAATGATCTTGCCTTGCGCGTCTGCGACGATACTGGCGCCGTCGAAGATGATGCCGTCGTTGCCGCCGACGAGATTTACGAACACGATCGGTATCTTCGCGGTCATTGCACGATGAGAGACCATCGAGCAGCGTTGGCCCATCTTGCCCTTGTTGAAAGGCGACGCATTTATCGATACGAGAACCTGGGCGCCGAGCTCGATCAACTCGTCAGCGGGGTCGTTTGTATATAGCCTTTCGCGCCAGAAGGTCTTATCGTTCCAAAAATCCTCGCAGACCGCGACGCCGAGTTTCGTTTCGGGAAGTGGGAAGAGATGGCGCTCCGTGCTTGGCTGAAAGTAGCGTGGATCGTCGAAGACGTCGTATTCAGGCAGGAGTGTCTTATCCGCAAATCCGAGTAGCTCCTGATTACGAATGATGGCGGCGGAGTTGAAGAGACGCCGGCCCGTTGCCAAGCCCGACGGCCTCACGGTCCCCACAACCGCCGTGATCCCCTCGGTCGCTTGTATGATTTTTTCCAGGGGCGCTAGCGCGCATCGTTGTACTTCTTTATCGAGGAACCAATCGAGCGACGTATATCCCTGGATACTGGTTTCAGGTAATACCACAAGGTCCGAACTCTCGCGCTTCGCCTGCTCAATCGCGCGGATAATACTGGCAGTATTGTTTTCGAAGTCGCCGTTGGTGGTATTAATCTGGCCGATGGTAACGCGCATGTGTTATCGAGATCCTGCACGATCCGCGTCCTCCGCGCAATCTGCCGCGGTTTTGTTCGTAAACTTACTTGCGCTATATTCTCACAGCCAACCCGCGGAGGGGTCGCATAATGGTAGTGCAGCGGTCTTGAAAACCGCCGGCCGAAAGGCTATGCAGGTTCGAGTCCTGTCCCCTCCGCCACTTTTCAAAGACTTACACTTACTTATTTGTCACTTGAACCATTAATTTGCCGCTCCGGCAACTTAATGGTTCCAATAGCGCCCGGCAATTAATTGGTTCCAATTTTTCCTGGGTGGAATGCACACGTGGGTTTGGGGTGAAACTTATCCCGACTTCATGGACGCCTTGATGCCGCTGGCGAGCATGCCGATTGAGATTGCTGGTCGTAATCGCGTCATGAGGAAGATGATTATGGACGCCATTCGCAACGATCCAGCCTGGAATAACGGTGAATACAAAACTCAGCCAGTACAGGGGCTGACTGCTGCTCAGAATATTCTGCTACTAATGGGAAGCGCGCCGTTGCAGTGGCACACGCAGGCGCCGACTCGTGATGCCGCTGATAAGTTCTACGAGGAGCGTGTGAAAAGTGGTGTGATGCGAACCGATGCCAACGAGATGCTCCACTGCTTCGACTCGTCGCGTGAATACAACCCGTCTCCAATGCTCGACAAGATCAAAGCACCATTGATCGCAATTAACTCCGCTGACGATTTGATCAATCCGCCTGAGTTGGGAGTAATGGAGCGGGAGATTAAGCGCGTGAAGAACGGCCAATACGTGCTGTTACCGATTACGGATCAAACTCGCGGGCATGGCACGCACACCATCGCTTCAATCTGGCAGGGCTATCTCAAGGAACTGCTGGAAAGCTCGAATCAAAAAAGCGACAGATAGACACCGATAGCGGTTGGGTGTCAACAGGCGTACTCACTTGCCCTTCCAGGCTGTCTCCAATCAAAGACACTCACTATTGATCGCTGAACACAATCGTCTTATTCATTCCCATAAGCTCAAACTGCCGCACCCGGCATAAACGTTGCTCCAAAAATGAGACCCCGACAGAGCGTTCACATTAATGCACACGCGTAGCATGGCTCTTCGTGTGTGAGGGAGATCCCTCACGAAAGGGTTGCACTTCATGAAACAGGAAGGCGCCCCCTCTCACCTTCTACCTCGTTGTTCGCTTCTCTCCACGGCACCTCCGCTTGCGGAAGTTCGAGGGAAAAGTATCTACTCCCGCCGGCTCGAGCGGCTTTGGGTTTTCATCGATGATTCTTACGCGGATCCGGACATCCGTCTTACAGACGCAGCGAAGCACAGCGGCGCCAGCCCGGATCATCTCAATCGCCTCCTGCATCGTTTCGCGAGCACCACTTTTCATCATCTCCTTTCGCGCTACCGCATCGAGAAATGCCTTGAGTTGCTGCACGAGAAGAACTACACGCTTACCGAAATCTACAGCCGCTGTGGGTTTAATAGTCCGACTACGTTTGATAGGCAGTTCAAGAAGTGGGTGGGCTGCTTACCAAGTGAGTATAAGAAGCGGCTTCTACTTCCCAACGCATAGACCCGCACAAAACATCGTGACGATTTTTGAATAAACGTCACCGCTTTTTGGAGCGACACTAAACGCGCAAAGCTTAAAATGGCATTCCCCGATTAGTTAAAGAAGGCAAGACGTCCTTACGGTTGTTAGCTGAAGCCTGTCTCGCCTCACAAAATCCAGAAAGAAAGACGAAAGGAGTGTGTTCTGTGCGAAGTGTATTTAGCAAAAGCGCGAAGCGCAATTTCATTCTCGCTCAACTCGCGTTGTTGATGGCTATTTTGTTCAGCATCTTCCCTCAACGCGGTCTTACATTTGGTGTCACACCTCAGTCTGGTTGCGGAGGTAATGCGTATTTCTCAAACGGCGTGTACAACAAGCGCTACGATTCATATACCTACAACGTCTATAGCGCACCCGCGAACGTGTGCGGCACGCTTTACATTGTCCGCAACGGCGTTCTCGAGGTAACCCCTAATTGGATTTGTACTGATGCATATGGGGGAGCTACTAAAGGTCCGTGGACTGTAGCAAACGGCCAGAACCAGACCGGTGAGAATATCTACATTCAATGGCCAAACGGTTGTACGACCACAGGCGGCGACTACAAGGTAGATGACGGCTCTGAGCCAACTATAGACATCAATCAAAGTGGCGGTTTCGGTGTTCCCATACCCAGTCAATTCGATGGAACTGCGTCAGACACCGCGTACGGCAGCGGGTTTAACTTCAACCCCGGTGGGTGGTCAACGATCACAGCTACCTTCCAAAACCTGTCGACCGGACTGTATTACAACGGCCACAATTACATTCATTATGGCCCAGGGTCTATCCCAGGCACTGCATCACCTCTGCAGGGGTTCAATATTGCGTGGTCAGTGACGCCACCACCACAGTCCGCCCACAACTCGTCTGATGATTACCGATGGTGTGTGTCCACTAAGGACTACTTCTATCCAATTTCGAAGTGTATTGACTTCTATGGCCCGCGCTAATACTTAGCGACGCCGCTGAAGAAGAAAGCGCCGGCCAAGACCTCCCCTTGGCTGGCGCTTCTCGTTCTAAAAACTTACCCACCGGAAGCTTGTACTCTGGAAAGTCTGGCCAATGTTACAAGTCTCATGCTAAAAAGATGCTACCTTCGGCTCGTGCACTGAGCTTTCTCGATCCCGGGAGACAACGTGTCAAAGCTTCTCCTCTCGCTGTGTTTCACACTTAAGGGAAGCGTTATTTTTGGTAAAGTCATCGCTTCAGCTCTGCTGGTTGCGGTTGTGGTGGCACCTGCGGTCGATCTCCTGTGTGCGGGCGTAACGCACAAATGCCCTCTAGGTCGGGTGAAGCTGTGCCGATTGAACGTCTCCGCTAGGCGGGTCACTCGATTTAACTGTGGCAGAATTGTGGAAGGAATAAATATGACACCGCAGTGACTGAGTGGGAGAAGTGTGAATATATGCAAAAACCCGTGATTCTGCTCGTGGCTGCATCGCGATTCAAAATCAATTAGTTACGTTTAAGCATCCGCGTGACCCAAGTACGATCAATTGTTTCTCCATTGTGAGATACCTTGCAACTGCTGCAAGAAACTGAGTATTTCTGCCGGTGGCGACAGGAAAAAGTTGCGAAGATTGTCCCGTATGGCCTACAGATCCGGATTCCATGTTGTGCCGCAAGGGCAAAGGCAAAGAAGCGAAGCTGGGCTACGCCGGCCATCTGCTGATGGAGAATCGTAATGGCTTGGCGGTCTCTGCTTGCGTGACCCCGGCAACGGGTACGGCCGAGCGCGAAGCGGCGCTGGACTTTGCCGATGAGATCAGCGGCCACGGCCGCGTCACGCTGGGCGGTGACAAGAACTATGACACGCATGACTTCGTGAAAGACTTGCGCGCACTGCAAGTGACGCCGCATGTGGCCCAAAACAACACCAGCCGCAAGTCGGCGATCGACGGTCGCACCACGCGTCATGAGGGCTATCAAATTAGTCAACAGAAGCGCAAACGAATCGAAGAGATCTTCGGTTGGTTGAAGACGGTAGGACTGCTGCGCAAGCTGCGTCATCGTGGCACCGCACGCGTCAACTGGATCTTTATCTTCGCCACGGCTGCTTACAACCTTGTCAGAATGAGAAAGCTGGTGACTGTGTAGGGAGTAGTCTGCCTGGTGGCCCCAAAACGCCACCACGCAAAATAACAATCGATCAAAATCGTATCGCATGGTCATCTAAACTTCGCAGTGACGACGCAGCTCGAAATGATTATGCCGAAGACAAAACTGCTCCCAATTATCGGTTTTTCAGCAGCCTGCTAGAACACTGACAGCAATTGCAAGAGACTCAAAGTGAGTTCAGTGAGTAAGGATTCCGATCCAATCGCGCTCTCCGTGCCGTTGTCAGTCGCGTCGGTGGTGATATGACCCGGCTCAGTAGCTGTCGCTGAGGCTGGCGGTGGTGGTGGCGGCGGTGCCACTCCTCAAGTCGTGATTTCTCCAGCCCGCGCCGAAAAGGACAGCACGACGAGCAACGTCACGGCTGCGCAGAGTTTTTGTAAGTGTTTCATGAGTGTTCTCCTGAAAGTAGGTAGATGGTTTGTAAGGGAATAGCGAGAGGCCATCCCCCCGACAAGCCGTCCCCGGTTAGATCTTGAGGATGAAATCTTAGCATCGCGCTTTCATTACTCTCAGAATGGAGTTAATTACGCCAAAGGTATCTCACTAGTGAATCTCACCAAAGACCTCCTTCACCAAATCCTCAATCCCGAAGTTTCAGCGAACGAGCGGGCGCGTTTGCGTTGTGAACTGGCGAAACTATTGGAAGAAGCACGCAACTTTGAAGCGGCTCGTGAGGCGATGGGGGAACTGTGGCAGAGAGTCGGCGAAAGACCCAATCTGGAGGGCCTTGATCAATTCACGGCTGCGGGCGTGCTGCTAAGAAGCGGAGCGCTCACTGGATACATTGGGAGCACAAAGCAGATTGCCAGCTCGCAGGGAATGGCGAAGGATTTGATTAGTGAAAGCATGGCTGTCTTTGAATCCCTCAACGATGCCAAAAAGGTAGCCGAAGCAAAGACGGAAATTGCAGTGTGCTATGCGCGCGAATGGCAGCTAGACAATGCAAGAGTGATGCTGGCTGAAGCGGTGTCTTGGCTTGACGAAGAAGATGGCGATCTATACCGCCGTGCGTTACTGCGAAGCGCCATTGTTGAGAAGTTAGACAATCGATTGAGTGACGCATTGAAGGCCCTGACGAAGGCAGCGTCGCTATTCGAAGGAAGTGCTAATCACACACTGATAGGAAGTTTTCACAATGAATTTGCAAACGTGCTAAGGCGACTCGGTGAAAGCGAGAATTCTACTGAGTACATGGACCGTGCGGTGATCGAATACACCGCTGCGAGTGTTCACTTCGAGCAGGGACATAACACTCGCTATCAGGCTTGTGTTGAAAACAATCTGGCCCTTCTTTATTTGAAGGTTAACAGGATTGCTGGCTCACACGAGCATCTAGATCGCGCTCAAGCCCTTTTCACAACTCTCAACGATAACGTCCATCTAGCTCAAGTAGAAGAAACGCGAGCGCGTGCGTGGCTTGCGGAAGGTGCCTTTGCCAAAGCCGAGAAGTCGGCTCGCCGCGCGGTAACTATGCTAGCAGGCGGAGACGAACCCTCGCTGCTGACAGACACGCTAATCACGCATGGAATCACGTTGTCACACCTGAATGAGAACGACGAGGCCAAAGCAACTTTTGAAAGGGGAGTTCAGGTTGCCGAGCAGGCTGGTGATCTCGAGAGCGCAGGATTAGCGGCAATCGCGCTGATTGAACAGATGGGCCAGCAACTCTCTGACGATGAAGTAAGCAGCACTATCGAACGGGCCAGAGAGCTTCTTAAAGATAATCCTAATCCAGCCATACGCGAGCGGCTTTTGGACTGTGCGTTTTACGTGCTTTCTTTGGTTCGCAGCGTTCATGCCAACTGGGCCAACTACTCGTATGACAGATCAGTGCATCGGTACGAAGCTCGCCAGATTCGCAGGGCACTCGAAGATGCAGGCGGCGTAATTTCGCAAGCGGCGCGGTTGCTTGGTCTGACTCATCAAAGACTGCACAAGATTCTCAAAAATCGGCATAAAAATCTTCGCCATGTTCTGGCCGAAATCATTGCGTCCGGACAAGAGAGTGGTATGGATGCCGATGCGATTTCGGATCTGGATCAGGCAACAGATAAGGCCACTCAGCCAATCAGGGTTTTGCACGTCGAAGATGATCCAACGATCGCCGGTTTGGTACAGGAAATCTCGGAACACGAAGGATGGGAAGTGGAGCACTGCATTGACGGAACAAGTGGGCTTAAAGCACTCGCCAGCGATACGGATTATGACGTGCTTTTAGTTGACTACGAATTACCTGGGGTGAATGGGTTGGAATTGGTACAGCAAGCTCGCAGCATGGTCCACCGTCAGGATCTTCGAATCATAATGATGTCAGGGACATCAAACGATCTTGAGGCTCGCGAAGTCGGAGCAGATGCCTTTTTGCGAAAGCCACAAGATATTGGATCAGCCAACTAGACGATTAATCGTCTAGTTGGCGAGAGTGATCAAGAGAATTGAAAACTTTGAAAGACTCGCAGTGAAAGATCTGACCTGTGGGAGGGACGGATCTTTCGCCAGCGGAGCCATTCGCGATGTTGGGCCACGCAAAGCCGGTCGCGAATGGCTCTGCGGGGGGCATTAAGTACAACATCCTCGCCCTTGCAGTCGGGTTAACGATATGGGCGAGAGTCACTCGCGATGTGTGGGAGCGCACGTCGTGGCGATGCGATCGCGAGTGACCTCGGGGGGAATGTGACCACGTATCGCCCGGAGCACGTGGTTAACAGGGCCGACAGGACTCCCGTGGCTGTCGGCCCGCGACAAATTAGAATTTTGACAATGGAGGATGCGAGGCGGTGACAAACCAAGCATCCTTTCAGAGCAGAGCCATCCGCGCAAGTGGGTCGCGGGTGGCTCTGATAACGAACATCGCCACGGTTACAGAGAGGGCGTGGCGAGAGAGGCCGACTGGAGGCCAACCGCCCAGACATGTCGGCCTCGCATCAAGGAAAGTAATTGGAGTTGTGGGCTTGAATTAAACCGGCATCGGGTGAATACTCATGGCAATCCCCACGACCATCGACCGACGATCGCCCCGTCGGAAAACCTTCGGTTGATAACAGTTTTGATAGAGCACCTAACGTGCGTGACGAACTTGGTGCCGGGAAACAGCGATCGCGATTTTTACATCGGCTGAATCCAAAGGTTCACGCGTTCAACTGAGGGCATAAATTGCTTCACCAACTACTCTACTCGTTTACGAACCAAAGGAGACTTACAAATGGCTAAAAGACGTAAGACATTCTCGGTATTGATCCTCTGCTCATTCGCTGTCGTTAGTGTTGTGTTTGCGCTTTACTCGATGCCTATTACGAGTGGCAAATCACAAAACCAAACTGATCGCGATGAACAAAAGAAAATGAGTGAAGCCATCCGGCGCGGCGGTTATAGGGAGGCAGCCAAAATCAAAGGTCATTACGTGAGCACCGTGGATCCCTATTGGGATTGGGCGAGCTTTGATCTTGAGACGCTTACGAAGAGCAGCGCCGCAGTTGTCATTGGCATACCAGAAAGGAGCAAGGGGCGACTCGACTCGGATGGCCAGATGATCGTAACGGAATTTGATGTGCGGGTAAAAGAATCGATTAAGGGCACACATGCCGAAAACTCGGTTGTCAAGGTGGCGCTGCTTGGTGGGAAAGTGGATTTTGAGGATGGAACCAGCGCCGAACTGCGAACGCGCGATTTCGAGCCGATGCTTGAGGGCAAAAAATATCTCTTGTTTCTTTACGCAAACAGAAATGGCAGTGATGTTTATTTGCTTACTGGTGGTCCACAGGGACTCTTCGAACTGAGGGGTCAGGCTGGAATAAAGGCCCACGCTCGCTCCAGTGATCCGGCAGTGAAAGAGGTTCAGAACCTGAATGAGGACGGTCTGCGAGAAAAGGTTAAGGACTATGCTCGCAAATGGCCTGAATCTCAACAGTGCTGCAAATAGATTCGCCCGGGCATTTTTTTTGTCAAAGAGCGCCATCTTCTACGCTCAAGACTGCCCGTAATGTAGACCTCGAAATCTAAACTAGGGGGCATCCTCATGACTAAATACTCCGCAGAAAGCAATGCTCATAATCAGCGACCAAGCCATGCCGTAATAATTCTATTGGTTGTTGCGGTATCAGTAACGGCTTTGACTCTTGGATGGGTGGTATCGACGCTGGCACAACAGTGTCAACAAAGCAGCGATGATAGCTTGAGCAGGTTTGTTAACAGGCCTCGTGATGGAAATGGAAATATTCACATTACCGTCAACTATTCAGGGTCGACAGAAGCAACAAATGCGACCATAACGCGGGCGATGCAAACCGCCATCAGGGAATGGAATACTTATTCAGGTTCAACGCATGTAGTTTTTGACCCGGCTACTGCCGGCCAGCAAGCCGATCTTTCTTTCTTTCACACAACCAGCTCTACGCTTACGGGAGGCTGTGCTCATTTCTCTCCCGACTCGACCCGGATTTATCACGGGGCGGAACTTGAAGCAAGATTGGCAAGTATGGGTGAAGATGAAGTCGCAGTTGTCTTGAAACATGAAGTAGGTCATTTCCTCGGTTTAGCTCACACTACCAGTCCCGCAACAATAATGAATCAGCCACCGGCTGGTTCGACATGTTCTAACGGTACGATCTCAACGAAATTTGTATTTCAGAGTGATGCAATTCAAGCAGGCAATTGCATTGCTACAGTTAACCCGACACCTACGCCAACACCCACACCGACACCAACGCCAGAAAATACTGGTGGCAGCAACGGATTTTGTACCAATACGTGCCCGCAGAAGATGGGTTGGTGGCAGCACTCCTGGCCAGACTGCCAGTGCGAATACGACGGCGGCGGTACGGCTCTCGGCGATAGTCCTATCATCGTTGATACTTTAGGCAACGGGTTTGACCTTACAGATTCAGCCTCGGGCGTCAGTTTTGATCTGGATAACGACGGAGCACGCGAGACGACTGCATGGACAGCAGCAGGATCAGATGAAGCATTCCTAGTGCTTGATCGGAACGGCAACGCCACGATCGACGACGGCAGCGAATTGTTTGGCAATTTCAGTCCTCAACCAGCACCGCCAGCGGGTATCTTTCGCAACGGCTTTCTTGCTCTTGCGGAACACGATAAACCGCAAAATGGTGGGAATGGCGATGGAGTCATTGATGGCAGCGACGCGATCTATCCATTCCTGCGTCTGTGGAAAGACACTAATCACAACGGCGTTTCTGAGCCGTCGGAACTGTACATGCTTTCCGATCTAGATGTTGATTCAATATCGCTCGATTTCAAAGAGTCGAGGCGAACAGATCCCTACGGGAATCAGTTCCGGTATCGAGCGAAGGTCAACGGGACTCGTTGGGCATACGACGTGTTTTTTGTAGCGCCGTGAGGTAACAAAAAACGTGGTGCTTGGTCGCCCGCAGTTGAAAGACTGCGGGCGATTTTGTCGGGCTGGTGATTTTTACGGGCTATGAGCGATCGAGACACTATGGTGATGCGATGTTAGAGGCTGAGAACTGGGAAATTGCGCTGAAGCAGTATGAAGGGCATCCGCTCTCGGCCCTAACTCTCGCTTATCAATTGATCGCGTTAAAGCAGTGTCTGGAACGCGGCAAGAGAGGAATACCAGACGCTATTGCCGGTTTGGATCTGGCGATTGAAAGTCTTTACCCGCATACTGATTTCGATAGGATGGGCCGAAAGTTTTACCACCGAGCAATCGAAGACAACTAAAGCCTGATCAAGCAGAGAAACTCCGTCAACTCGGCGTGAAGATATAAGGGCGAAGCAGCTTAGGAGTTGGCCCAGTCGATAACTTTTCCGACGAAGATAAAGGCTCCGATTGTCGTCGCTACGGCTGCTACTGTATTCCAAGCATTCTGAGAATCCTGAGAAACTCCCGGTTTCTTCGCCTGGACTTCTGCGTACTGCGTCACCGAATGGCATACTGGACAAGCAGCGCGCGATGCAGCGCGCTTGCATGGACAACTTCCGGTGAAGTGGATTTTCAGGAGCGAGAAAACAAGGCCCCTTGGATCACTCACCGTCTGAGGAAGGGCTGTTTCTTTCTCACCTCCGGAGGTGCACCGTACGACGTTCGCTGGAACGCAATGACATCAGAGGCATTCGAGGCAATGTATGTGTTCATTGAATTGCCGGTACTCCAACGGGCTCTTGAAGAAGCGTTCGGAGTTGAAGCTGAAAAAGCGAAACTGCGCGATGTGTCTGCCTTTACAGATGAATCTCTTAGTTCCTTAATGCAACATATACGCGATGAACTGATGCGAGAGTCGGCCAGCGCTTTGTACGTCTCAGCCTTATCGCAGGCGGTTGCGGTCCATCTGGCTCGAAACTACACCGATAAGATCGAAGAGCCGCAAAGTGATAGTCCCTCACTTCCTGGTTACAAATTGCGACAGATAACAGACTGGATGGCCGAGCACGTCGCCGATGAATTCAGTCTCGAACAACTGGCCACCCGAGCCGGTCTGAGTAAGTTTCATTTTCAGCGACTGTTCAAGCACGCGACTGGCGTATCACCATCGCGGCACCAGATTAATTTGCGAATCAATCGAGCGCGACAACTGTTGCGTGAAACAAAGAAGAGTGTAATAGAGATCGCTCTCGATGTCGGTTATACAAATCCCAGCCATTTCGCCCAAATCTTCCGCCGGGAAACTGGTTTGACTCCGAGCGAATATCGCCGCCAACGTTGATTGTTCTTGCGAATGCGGAAAAACCTCAGAATTAGCACGAATCACCCACTTTTTCGTAACCGACAAACGGCACCGTAACAATGTGCTGACGGGCCCCTCCGTTTTGAGCAATATCCCAATAGGTCGAGCAAGAACCCCTGCGACGTGAGTGTCAGACGCGAATTAGACTCCGTCATGTCGGAGGATTCACTAACGGCAAAAAGAAGGCGAATACTATGCAAAAACGAAAATTGGGAAACAGTGGTTTGGAAGTATCAGCGCTCGGCCTCGGATGCATGGGCAGGTCCAGATCCAGGGCAACCGTTACAGCGAGGCCGCACAGAAGATGGTCAACCGCTGATTGGAGACCTCGCTTTGAAATGGATCAGAGTTCAATTAGCGATCGCTGTAGGTCTTGCGTTATTTGGTTCAACTGTTATGAACGCACAAACAAATAAAGATCGCCCGCTGGACGCGCGCCAGCAAAACATCGTGATGATATCCGCCTTGACAGCCACAGGCGATCTGGAACATTTGCGAACGGCTTTGAACAGCGGGCTCGATGGCGGCCTGACCATCAACGAGATCAAAGACGTTCTCGTTCAAATGTATGCGTACTGCGGTTTTCCGCGCAGTCTGAACGGCATTAATACTTTTATGACCGTGCTGCAAGAACGGAAGCAAAGAGGGGTCAGTGATGTGGAGGGGAAAACCGCGACGCCGATGGCTAATAGCGGTGATAAATACGAGCGGGGTAGAAAGACTTTGGAGACGCTCACGCGGCAACCGCAATCCAAACCCGCCAAAGGCTTCGGCGAATTTTCTCCGGCTATTGACCGCTATTTGAAAGAGCATTTATTCGCAGACATTTTCGACAGCGACGTCTTAAGTCACCAGCAGCGCGAACTCGCCACCATTTCGGCGCTCGCTGCAATGACGGGCGTCGAGCCGCAACTCGAATCTCACATTTCAATGGGAATGAACACCGGGCTTAACGAACTTGAACTAAAGCAGGCGTTTGACTTGATCGAAAAATCCGTCAGCAAAGAACAGGCTGAAACAGCGCGAAGAGCGCTAGCCAAAGTTGCTGGTGCCCGGCGGAAGAATCAATAGGTCCAGGAAAGAAAGATGGCGTGAGGAAATCAACGATCAAATCCATACTTTGTGCAATCACACTTCTGACGGCCTTGTCATGCAGCATTCAACAATCGGAGAAAACAAAAATGGAAACAGCAGAAAACAAAAGCGAAGGCATTTTCCCGAAAGGCGAACCCGCTCCAGTCGATTATTTTACAGGCAAGGTGCATCTCCAGATGCTCGCTCAGAAAACAGAGAGCAATGATTATTCGGTCGGCAGCGTGACGTTCGAACCCCGTGCGAGAAGCAACTGGCACACACATCCGGCAGGACAGACTCTCATTGTCATCAGCGGCCGAGGGCTTTATCAGGAAAAAGGAAAGCCAATGAAAACGATCAATAAAGGCGAGACGATCGTTTGCCCTGCCAACGTTGAGCACTGGCACGGCGCATCTCCCGATAGCCAGATGAATCACATCGCGATCACCAATGATAAAGGAGCTGGCGGTGTGGTTTGGCTCAAACCGGTCACCGACGAGGAATACAACGCTCGCGAGCAATGACCGAGTCGTCGATAACCCTCCCAGGAGCTATTTGCGAATGTCTGCTTTAACGGAAAGATTGAAGACTAGTAACAACCGCGCGACTCGTGCTTCGTCCGTAATGCCTGCGTTACCGGTCATGGCGGTGGTTTTTCTATCGTTCATAATCATAGGCATGGCGCTGCCAGTCCTGCCGCTGCACGTGCACAACGTGCTGGGATTTAGCCCACTCGTCGTCGGTGTAGTGGCGGGCGGCCAGTTCGCCGCGGCGTTGATCTCTCGCCTTTGGGCGGGGCGCCTTTCGGACAGTCGCGGTGCTAAGTACGCCGTGGCACTCGGTCTCATTGCGTCAGTGATTGGCGGAGTGTTCTATATGGCTTCGCTCCAAGTTCTCGAGATGAAGGTGCTATCCGTCAGCTTGATTCTGATCGGACGGACGGTGCTCGGTGGTGCGGAGAGCCTGATCATTACCGGCGGTATTGCGTGGGGGCTCGGACTCGTCTCAAACGAAAGTTCGGCAAAGGTCATTGCCTGGGTGGGAATGGCGATGTTTGCGGCAATGGCTGTGGGTGCTCCGCTCGGAAGCTTCGTGTTTGAGCGGTGGGCCTTCCTGGGAATCGCGATCGTAACTGTCCTTGTCCCAATTGGCGCTTTCCTCATGATCCGGCGCCTTCCCGCCTTGGTTCCCGAAGTTTCGCGACCGGCCGGCATCTCAACTGTTCTGGGAGCTGTCGCCTTGCCCGGTTTGGGCTTCGCACTGAGCGGGATCACCTTCGGGGCCGTCACGTCGTTTCTTACCCTGTATTTCGCGGTAAGCGGCTGGCGCCATGGCGCTCTTGCCTTCACTACTTTTGCGGTGGCACTGATCGTCGCACGGATATTCTGGAGCGATCTGCCGGATCGCTTTGGTGGGGCAAAGGTAGCTTTATATTGTCTGGTAATTCAGTCCATAGGTTTGACCATGATCGGCCTCGCAGGCTCGGCCGCGTTGGCGATCATCGGAGCAGCGATTTGCGGCATCGGCTTTTCACTTGTATTTCCCAGCCTCGGCCTTGAAGCGGTAAGGCGCGCACCTCCCGAAAGCCGCGGCCTTGCGATGGGAACTTATAACGCCTTTCTCGACCTGACGCTCGGGCTCGGAAGTCCCGCGCTTGGCTGGCTGGGCGGAGCGGCGGGGCTTGGTTCGATTTTCATCGGCAGCGCGGTC
>JGI12363J15224_100187_pt1 | contig 13698 bp, 12 predicted proteins | sample ForSoiNitrogNN91_FD_15224 | JGI IMG/M metagenome (IMG submission 15224)
CTTCCTGACTTGTTCTTTTTTCTGGCGCTCTTGAATGCAAGGCGCTCTTGGGAATGAACAAGTCAGGAAGAGGGGCTTGCCCCCGCCGAATCTTGGTTACTACTAGGCCTTAGTCGCGCGAATGTGTAGTGTCAAAACGACGTTATCGCGGATTAGATTGTCAGTGGCACCGGCATAGTTGATCCCGAAGTCTTTACGGTTGATGGAAAAGCTACTCTCGACCGTCGCTGCCTCCGGAGTCACATTGATCGTTGCCGGGAACGTGACTGCTTTCGTCACGCCGTGCATTGTTAGATTACCAGTGACGGTGTGAGTCGCACCGTTTTCGCCGCCGGCCTTGATCGCGGTCGAGACGAACGACGCTTCGGGAAACTTCGCGACGTCAAAGAAATCGGCAGTCTTCAAATGCTTCGCTAGATCCGGCGCGTCAGTCGTGATCGAATCGACCTTGATTGTGATATTCACCCGGCTGGTTTCCGGATTGCCCGTGTAGTCGATCTGTCCGGAGAAATCTTTAAACGAGCCATTTTCTTTGCCGGTGACTTTCGATCCGACAAACTCGATCTTCGAATTCTGCGATGTGATCTGATACTTCTGGCCGCCCTGCGCAGCGGCGGGCGAGGCCACTTGCGCCGCTTCACCCGTCCTCGCCTTCGTTGTGTCGGCTGCGGGATCGTTGCAAGCCGTGAAAACTATCACCCCAAAGAGAATTGTAATCGCTAACATTCGGCGCATTCTGTATTTCCTCCTTCTTAAAATGGACGGTTTAATTGCGACAACCCTGCGATAATATTCGTGAAAGTCTGATATTGGCCGACACTTGCGACACCTCGGCACGATAGATCTGCCAGCCACGATCCTGCACATTAGATCTGCGCATCACGTAACAACCGGCAAATACGCGCTCAGTACCATTGCGCAGCGTAGACACAACGATTGCCGGAATGTCAGCGTACACACTGCCCGCCGCTCCCTCGACACTAGTCGAAGGATCAACCAGTAACCGAACCTGATCGGTGTCACCAAAGCCACGCGCGAATTGTTCGTACGACGAAGGCGCCGAATCCCAGAAACTAAAAGCGCGACGATAATCACGCGCATTGATCGCGCTGTAATACGCCGCGAGGGTTGCGACCGGATCGCTGTTGTCGTCGCGTGGTGCTCCTTCAGGCGGTGGAATGTTTACGAAATTCAGAACGCTACGACCACGATCGGAGTAGATCGTGAGTCGATTTGTTAATAGACGAAACCGGTTTGCGCCGCCGAGCGTCGAAAGAAATCTCTGCTCCTGCTCGTTCGCTTTCTGGTCCAGGCACGCACGCCTGGTGCTCACGAGCCGGCTGAACGAGATGTTGTCGCCACGCACCTGATAACTACCGCTGTAAGAATTGCAGCCTGTCGATCCACTCGCCCGGTTGTCTTCTTCAAACGTCAGCGTCACCGTGGTTCCGGCAACCACTCCAGTCTCGGTGCCTGCTGGTCCAAGCGAAGCCAGTCGCCAGTCGATTCCGGTGAGGACGCGCTGGTCTGTCGTCATGCCTCTGCCTGTTTGCGCGTAAGCCGCAACAGAAAGACTCATCAAAGCCAGAACTAATCCTGTGAAACGCATGACATTGACCTCCAACACAAAGATCCTTGAAGAATAGGACCCAGAAGAATAGAACAAGTCAGGAAGAGGGGCTTGCCCCCGCTCTTCCCCCAACGGCGGGGGCAAGCCCCTCTTCCTGACTTGTTCTAATTTAAGTTTCGCATATTTCAAACCTTAAATAGATCATTACGGATCTTGCGTTACAATTACGTGCATGTTTTATGACGTTGCTGTTATCGGCGCGGGCGTCTTCGGAGCCTGGAGCGCTTATCAACTCAGACTTGCCGGCGCGTCCGTGTTGTTGCTCGACGCTTACGGACCAGGAAACAGTCGGGCGAGCTCAGGTGGCGAATCGCGGATTATTCGTCTGGGCTATGGACCAGACGAGATCTACTCGCGCTCGTCACAACGTTCCCTCACACTCTGGCAACAACTCTTCGAAAAGACCGAGCCACTCTTCCATAAAACGGGCGTGCTCTGGCTCGCTCGTGAACACGACACTTATTGCGAAGCTACACTCGCAACCTTAAACCGTCTCAACGCTAACTTTGAACGGCTGGACGAAGATGAACTAATCCGGCGATTTCCGCAACTCGAATTTGGGTCAACGAAGTGGGCCATACTCGAGCCCGATTCGGGCGTGCTGATGGCGCGACGTGCAGTGCAGGCGTTGGTTGCGCAGGCGAAGGCGAATGGTGTTGAGTATGTTGAGAAAGCGATCGCGCCGCCGCAGGGGAAATCGATTAGAACAATTTCGGGTGAGGAGATCCCCGCCGGACAGTTTGTGTTTGCGTGTGGGCCGTGGCTGCCGAAACTGTTTCCTGAGCTGCTCAAGGATCTTATCTACGTGACGCGACAGGAAGTGGTGTTTCTCGGTGTACCGCCGGGAGACGACAGTTTCAATCGCGGCGTGATGCCGGCGTGGATCGATTTCAACGATCTTGTTTATGGATTACCGAATGTCGATGGTCGTGGGTTCAAGATCGCGATCGATGCGCATGGAGCGGAGTTCGATCCGGATCGTGGTGAGCGAGTTTTTAGTGTTGATGGGTTGAAGGCGGTACGGGAGTATGTCGCGAAACGAGTGCCGCGGCTGACGAATGCGCCGGTGATGGAGACGCGCGTTTGTCAGTATGAGAACACGTCAAATGGCGATTTTCTGATTGATAGGCATCCGGCGTTCGAGAATGTTTGGATCGTTGGTGGTGGATCGGGACATGGATTCAAACATGGGCCAGTCGTCGGTGAGTACGTGGCGCAGATGGTTGCAGGCGAGGAAGTACGAGAACCCCGGTTTAGTCTCGAAAGCAAGCAACGGGTTCAGAATCGAGCAGTTTTTTAGACAGGATTACATGATTTACAAGACACCTGTTAATCCTGCAAATCTTGTAATCCTGTTAAAAGCGCATCAGGGCTTGGCGGTGGCGTTGTAGTCTTCGAGCAGCTTCTGCGCGCGAATACTCGGACTGATCAGCGCCAGCTTCTGCGACCAGTCGTAGCCACTGAAAACTCCGACCACCTCACACTCCGAGTTGTAAACCGGACTTCCCGAAAAACCGTCGCGGCTATCGATCTTGACTGACCAGTATTCCTGGTTACCTAGCATGTAGTTGCCGTAAAAGCTGCCGTGACTGACGACTTTATCCCCATGCGGCCGCGCAATCAGAAACAGCTTGTCGTCTTTGTTCGGCGCTGTCTGGAACTTCGGCGCTTTGGCTGATTTCGAGTTGCGACACATTTCTAACAGGGCCAGATCCGCTTCCTTGTCGACCTTAATCACTTTCGCCCGACAGCCGTCAACGAAGACTTTTACAGACAGGTCGTCATTCGCCTTGAAACCCAGCATCACTTTCTTGGTGGTGCTGAGATTGCCGGAGATCACGTGATAAGCGGTCATCACCAGACCGTTGCCTACCAGGAAGCCGGTTGCATACCCGTTGGGTCCGACATCGAACAGAACCGAAATCGCCTGTTCCAGCGGGTTTTGCTCCTTCTTCGTGAACTCCAACTCCAGCGACAATGTATACCGCTCCTGTTGCTTGAGCAGCCTGTTTTGACCCTTATTACTGTCAGCCACACAGACCGGTGCAAGCATAAGAATGGCGGCCATACACGTAAGGCTGCAAAGCTTACTCTTCATCGTTGACCTCCGTTCAGGTTCGAAAGTTTGACGACTTCGTCCGCGTGGAGGGTAGACGAAGTAAACCAATTGTTATTGGACTGAAAGAAATTAAGACCGGAGCATTTTAGGGCTCAGTCTCAGAATAGGCAATGTTTTTAGTGCGGCTATTTCGGAAATGTTCAGAAACGGTTTCTTTCACGCAAAGGCGCAAAGGCGGGTCAAAGACTCGGACGCGCCCGAAGCATTTAACCTGCCTTTGCGCCTTTGCGATCTTTGCGCCTTTGCGTGAATTCCTCGTTGATATGGTTATAGTCGGGATGGAGGTAGACCAGGCGGCCGCCGACTATGGTCGCTACTGCCGCGCCGTGCATCGCGCGATTGTGAAAGGGTGTGTTGCGACTTTTTGACTTCGAGCGACTCACGTCGAAGATCCATTCAAGGTTTGGATCCAGCAGCGTCACATCCGCGTGCGCGTCCTTTTTGAGCGATCCGCGATCCGTGAGCCCGAAGATCCGCGCGGGATTTGTCGAACACATCTGCACCACGCGCTCCAGGTCGATCAACCCCGCGTGTACGAGATCGAACGCTAACCCGATCGCAGTCTCCAACCCAGTGATCCCAAACGGCGCCTGATCAAACTCGAGCGCTTTTTCATCGAGATGATGCGGCGCGTGATCGGTCGCGATGGCGTCTATCGTTCCGTCTTTCATCGCTTCGAGAACGGCGTCGACGTGTTCCCTGCTCCGCAACGGCGGACTCATCTTCGTGTTTGTATCGTACTCTGCAACAGCTTCGTCGGTGAGCGTCCAATGATGCGGCGTCACTTCGCAAGTAACATTCAATCCTTCATGCTTTGCTCGTCGCACTGCTTCGAGCGCACCGCGCGTCGAGACGTGTGCGATGTGAACTTTCGCTTTCGTCAGTTTCGCCAGCACACAATCGCGAACCACATCGACGTCCTCAGCCGCCGCAGGCATCCCGCGCAGCCCGAGAATCAGCGACCAGCGTCCTTCATGCATCACGCCGCCCGCGCTCAGTGAGTGATCCTGACAGTGATCCACAATCGTGAGATCGAAGCCACGCGCGTATTCCATCGCTCGTCGCATCATTGAGGAAGTCGGCACCGAGCGACCGTCGTCCGAAACCGCAACGATCCCGGCGTTCTTCATCTCGCCCATTTCCGCGAGCTCTTTTCCCTGGCTGGACTTTGTGACTGCGCCGATCGGAAACACATTTGCGAGCTGCGCGGCGCGGCCCTGGTCGATGATGAAGCGCGTCACTGCGGGATTGTCGTTTATGGGATCTGTATTCGGCATCGCACAGATGCTGGTCCAACCACCCGCAACTGCCGCCGCGGCGCCTGTCCCCACAGTCTCTTTGTACTCCTGCCCCGGCTCGCGCAAATGCGTGTGCATGTCGATGAAACCGGGCGCGACGATCAAACCGGTGGCGTCGATCACGTGCGCCTGTTCGGGAACCGGCTCGCCGCGATCGAGCAGACCGGCGATGCGGCCGTCTTCAATCAGAAGGCTGCGCCCGCCCGTGTTCAAATTCTGCGCCGGGTCGATCACATAACCATTTGCAATCAGCAGCTTCATAGTTTCGATTGTTATCCACAGATTACGCAGATTATTTATAACATCTGTGTAATCTGTGGATGGCTCTATTCTTCGTGTTCAGCGTGACTGCCGCCGGCCAAAAGGTAAAGCACTGCCATTCGCACTGCGACGCCGTTCGTAACCTGATCGAGTATCAACGAGCGACTGCCGTCTGCAATCTCCGACGAGATCTCGACGCCGCGATTCATCGGACCCGGATGCATCACGATCGCGTCGGGCGCAGCGCGCTCGAGATGTCGCGGTTGCAAGCCGTAGTGAACCGCGTATTCGCGCATCGACGGAAAGAACGCAGCGTCCTGTCGCTCGCGTTGAATACGCAGGATCATCACGACGTCCGCGCCCTCAAGCGCGTCTTCAAAATGTTTCTCGATGTGCAAGCCGCTATCGACGAGCTCGGCAAATTCGTCGGGCACGAGTGTGCCTGGACCACCGACACTCACGTGCGCGCCAAGTTTTGTGAGCAGGTAGATATTCGAGCGCGCCACGCGCGAGTGGAGTATGTCGCCGACGATCGCGACTTTCAGACCTTCGATCCGTTCCTTGTGCTCGCGAATCGTAAGCGCGTCGAGCAGTGCCTGTGTCGGATGTTCATGACTGCCGTCACCTGCGTTGATAATCGGCGCATTAGTCATGCGCGCAAGATGCTGTGGCGCCCCAGCCGACGAGTGACGAATCACGATGCAATCGGGCGCCATTGCTTCGAGGTTGCGAGCGGTGTCGAGCAGAGTCTCGCCTTTCGTGACGCTGGAGGTTGAAACACTAATATTAATCGCGTCTGCCGACAGGCGCTTCGCGGCGATTTCGAAAGACGTTCTGGTGCGGGTTGACGATTCGAAGAAGAGATTGATCACCGTGCGGCCGCGTAGCGCGGGCACCTTTTTGATGTCTCGTTTGGAAACTTCGCGAAAACTCTCGGCGGTGTCGAGCAGGTGAGTAATCTCTCCGGCTTCAAGCTCGCGGATACCAAGCAGGTGGCGGCGGTTAAAAGTTGCTTCCATGTTATCTGGCCACAAAAAAAGCGGCCCGAGGCCGCTTCGTTAAGCCGTCTCTGACGGCCGCTCGACGATTACCACGCCTTCTTCCTCGTCAAACTCCTGAAGCATCACCTTTATGATCTCGCTCTTCTTTGTCGGGACGAGTTTGCCGATGTAGTCCGCCTGAATTGGCAGCTCGCGATGTTCTTTGCCGCGATCGATCAGCACGGCGAGTTGCACGCGACGCGGACGACCGAAGTCGATCAGTTGATCGAGTGCGGCGCGAATCGTGCGACCGGTGTAAAGCACGTCGTCAATCAGAACGATGTTGCGGTTTTCGATGTCGCCAGGAAGATCTGTGCGATTGACGACAGGCTTGGCGCCGACAACCGAGAGATCGTCGCGATAGAGAGTGATATCGAGTACGCCGACTGGCGGTCGATAGCCTTCGAGATCGGCAATCTTCTGCGCCATGCGCTCGGCGAGTGGAACGCCGCGACGTCTGATTCCGACAAGAAACAGGTCGCCAGCGCCGTGATTTTCTTCGACGATTTCGGACGACAGGCGCGCCAATGCCCGGTTGATGCGCGGGCCATCCATGATGCGGGCTTTCTCTACAAATTCCATTTGTGGGGGGATACTACCATAGCCACAAAAAGGCACAAAAGGCGCAACGTGTATTTTTAATTTGCTCTGTGCCTTTTGTGCGTTTGGGGGCGAATCTGTATGATGTCGATCCTGAAATGGTCTACCGTTCACTGGTACGCCCGCTCCTCTTTCGTCTCCCTGCCGAGACGGCTCACGAATTGGCGCTTCATTCTCTTTCGTTATTACCCGCGAGCTTAATCACGAAGCGCGTCGATAACCCAGCGCTCAGTATCAAAAGATTTGGTCTAACATTTCCGAATCCGATCGGACTCGCGGCGGGTTTCGATAAGAACGGTATCGCTTTACAACCAATTGCTGCCCTTGGCTTTGGTTTTATTGAAGCTGGCACAGTTACGTATCATCCACAGCCTGGTAATCCACGACCGCGACTTTTTCGACTCTCTGAAGATCAAGCACTGATCAATCGCGCCGGATTTAACAACGAAGGCGCGGCGGCGTTTGCACGCAGAGTCTCAAACCGTCGACCAGACTGCGTGCTCGGCGTCAGCATCGGTAAAAGCAAGATCACGCCCCTCGAAAACGCGACCGAAGATTATCTCGCGAGCTTCGAGCTCGTTTATGACATCGCAGATTACATCGCCATAAACGTCAGCTCACCGAACACGCCACAGTTGCGCGAGCTACAGCAGTCGCAGCAACTCGAAGCACTGCTTTCAGCGCTCCAAACGCGGCGGTTGGCGATGCAGAAACACGTTCCCTTGCTCGTAAAACTCTCACCCGATCTCGATCGTCGCGAACTCGAAACCATTGTCGAGGTTATAGAGCGCTTGAAGATCGACGGCATCATCGCGACTAACACGACTGTCAGTCGCGAAAATTTACGGACTAATATGAAGCGCGTGGCTGCGTGTGGTGAAGGCGGATTGAGTGGCAGACCTTTAAAGGACACGTCCACACGAATGATCGCGACGCTCTATGAGCTGACCCGCGGACGCATTCCACTGATCGGCGTGGGCGGCATCTTTACGGCAGAAGACGCGTGGCAAAAGATCGCAGCGGGCGCGAGTCTCGTCCAGTTATACACCGGCTTCATTTACCAGGGACCACGTATCGTGCAACAGATCAACGAAGGTCTCGCAAAGATCATCGAACGCGAAGGTTTCGCTAATCTTGAAGAGGCCGTGGGTTGTAGAACGACTTGAAAGAGGTTTTTCACGCAAAGACGCAAAGATCGCAAAGGCGCAAAGGCGTTCGTGACTCTTCTTTGCGCCTTTGCGATCTTTGCGTCTTTGCGTCTTTGCGTGAAATATTTTCTTATGAACGAAAGGAGACCGATGACACCGAAAGATAAACTGATCATTGCACTCGACGTCGAAACACCAACCGCAGCCCTCGACCTCGTGAAACAACTTCACAGCGTCGCGGGCATGTTCAAGGTCGGCTCTCAACTCTTCACCGCCTCGGGCCCGCAAATCGTCCGCGACATCATCGCTCACGATGCGAAAGTATTCCTGGATCTAAAATTTCACGACATCCCGCACCAGGTCGCGGGCGCCGCACGTTCTGCAGCCGAGCTCGGCGTCTCGTTATTCACGATTCACGCGAGCGGCGGGAGCGAGATGATGCAACGCGCTGTGGATTCTGTTAACGACGTTGCAGCGAAAACCGGCTTGCGCTCGAAGATACTCGCGATCAGCGTCCTCACCAGCATCGACCAGAGCATACTCGCGCAAATCGGTGTAACTTCAACTCCCGCAGAATCCGTGTTGCGACTCGTGAAACTTGCCGAAGCCTCAGGTGTCGACGGCGTCGTCGCTTCACCGCAGGAGATTGAATCCATCCGCAAGACAGTCCCGAATCCGGAGTTTCTCGTCGTCACACCCGGAATCCGACCGTCAGCTAATGAATCCGGTGACCAAAAACGCGTCGCCACACCTTCGGCAGCAATCGCGGCAGGCGCCAGTTATCTCGTCGTCGGACGTCCAATCACGGGCGCGCCGGATCCTCTCGCGGCGGCGAACGCAATCGTCGCGGATATGGAACTGATCCAATAAGGTGGCGTGTAAATCTCGCGGCGTAGTCACTATTTGCCCAACTATCGAATAAAAACTATCATGCCACGGTGAATCGCAGCTTGAAAGCCCCGTTCATTTCAACTCTAACCATCCTCTTTCTCGCACTCGTCTTTCCATTATTCGCTCAGGACGGCGGGCATGTGCAGCTTTCTTTCTCTTCAGCGCCCTATCGTGTTGGCGAGCGACTGACTTACAACGTCTCGTTTTCAAATTTTCCCGACGCCGCGCACGTTGAGGTCGAGGTAATGTCGCATGGCACACACTTCGGACGTGAAGCCATACAATTGCGCGCGCACGTCGAGACAAATGGCGTAATCAACGTCGCGCTCTACGCCATAAACAGCGACTACACGACGTATGTCGATCCTGCTACAGGATTGCCGTTTCGCGTCGAAGAATCAGCGCGCGATGCGATCAGATCGGCCGATTCGGTGCAGGATTTTAGCCAGCCCGCTGGTAACGAAGCGATTCCGCCGAAACAAAGAGGCTTTCCGGGCACCTACGATTTTCTCTCCGCTTTTTATCGCGCCCGCGCCCTTCCGCTCCAGGACGGGGGCGTCTACGACCTCTCCGTGCGCGGTCAGGGATTTGATTATCAGGCTGAATTGAAAGTAGTTGGTAGGGATACGATACGGACGAACGTCGGCTCGTTTCCAACAATCGTCACGGAAGTGAAAGCCAACAACTCGCCGCTCCGGAACATGAAGATTTATTTCAGCGACGATGAACGGCATGTGCCGGTGCTGGTAACCGCGCGCCTGAAGTCTGGTGATCTAAAAGCCGAGCTCGCAGGCTCTGAGCTGGTCAAGCCACCTGATGAAGTGCCAACTCCAACACCCGCAGTTGTCGCGGCGCCTGTTCCGAGACCGGAAGCACCGCCCGCATTGCCCGAGAATTTGCCGTTCAAGATCGGTGAACAACTCAACTACCAGGTGTTCATCGGTGGCAACAACACGCCGCTTGGTCTCGCGACTTTTCAGGTGCGCGGGCGGCAACGTTATTTCGATCACGATGGTGTGTTTCTGAATGTCACTGCGCAGACGACAGGCGCGGCAGCGGCGCTCTTCGTTGCCAGAGATCAGGTTGATTCGTACGTCGATCCAAAAGCGTTCTTGCCGTTTCGCACCGTGATGAACTTAGTCGAAGGTCGCAGACGTTTGAGCCAGACGCTCACTATCGACCAGAACACGGGAGTCGCAACGATCGATAACGGCACGCGACTCGAGGTACCGGTTGGCATACACGACTACGTGTCTTTTTTTTATGTAATGCGGACTTTCAACTTCACGGCAAAGAAGCGAAACGTGGTGTCGGTGTTAGTTGAGAACAAAGCGAAGACGTTGTTTATCGATTTGTTAAAGCGCGAGACGATTCAGTTAGGAAATCGATCTGTGCCGGCGCTTGCGTTGTCGATCACGAGTGACGATCAACAGCCCGACAAATATCAATTACGAATGTGGATCAGCGACGATCGCCAACGTCTGCCCCTCCGCCTAACATGCACAACTAAACTCGGGCCCCTTCGCGCCGACCTCGCCATCCTCCCTACCACTCCTCAATAGATCCATCCACAGATTACACAGATCAAATCTGCGGCATCTGCGGAATCTGTGGACTGAAATTGAAATCGGTTTTCAACTCGGATATACTCCCAAGCCGTTATGCTGAACTCATTCATCATCGTCATGCGTGAAGGCTTTGAGTCGTTCCTGCTCGTAGCCGTTATTCTCGCGTATCTCCGCAAATCAGGACAAACGTGGCTTACTTCCTCGGTCTTCGTGGCCATTGCCCTTGCCCTCGCTTCCAGCGCGGGACTCGCTTATGTGCTCAACAGCGGCGTTGATGATGCCACGGTCCAAAGCATGTTTGGCCCGTTCATCGGCGGCTACATCAGCCAGTTCTTTGGGAACGAGGCACTGCGCGAAGCGGTGCTCGGCGCGATTGCAGTCGTGATGGTCGGCACGCTCGTGATTCACATGTGGCGTCACGGTCCGAAAGTTCAGCAACGCATGCGCGAAAGATTGAGTGCGGTATCCACAAAGGGCTCGCGCCTCGCGGCGGTTGCAGGTGTGTTTCTGTTTACGTTTCTGATGATCACGCGCGAGGGAATGGAAACGGCGTTGATGTTGATGCAGATCAAAGATCCGAATTTGATCAGCGGTGCGCTGCTCGGACTACTCGCCGCGATCGTGTTTGCTTTTGGCTGGGCGAGGTTTGGACACCTGATCAACGTCAGGCGCTTCTTTCAGGTCACCGGAATTTTCCTGCTGCTCTTCATGGTCCAGGTGAGCATTTATACTTTCCACGAGTTCAGCGAGGCGGGTCTGCTGCCGAACAGCGAGTTCCTGCACGAAGCGACTGAGAAGTTTTCACCAGACGGGCTCTACGGCAAATGGTTCTCGCCGATCATGATCGGGATCTGTGCGTTGTGGCTGCTGGGAGCGTGGCTGATCGATCGAAGAAAGGCTACACCGCCAACATCTTCGCCAACTCGCGTTTCAACAACTTCCCTGTCGGACCTTTCGGAATATCCTCGACGAAGTGCACCGTCTTCGGGCATTTGAAATCTGCGAGTCGTGCTTTGCAGTAGTCGATAACTTCCTGCGCCGTTGTGTTCGCGCCCGGCTTTAGCACGACCACTGCCGCGACTTCTTCACCGTAAAGCTCATCTTTAACACCAACCGCCGCGGCTGCGTGAATGGCCGGATGCTGGTACAACACCTCGTCGATCTCGCGCGGGTAGATGTTTTCGCCAGCGCGAATGATCATGTCTGACTTGCGATCGACGATGAAGTAGAAACCATCCGCATCGCGATAGCCGATGTCGCCTGTGTGAAACCAGCCGTTACGAAACGCCGTCTCGTTTGCAGCGTCGTTTTTGTAATAACCCTTCAGGATGTTCTCGCCACGTAAAACAATCTCACCTAATTCTCCGTCCGGCACGTCTCGATCTTCTTCGTCGACGACGCGCATCTCGTTACCGATCGGAACACCACACGAGCCGGGACGCCGGCGCTGATCGGGTGGATTGAAAGTCGAGCGACAAGTTGATTCAGACAGCCCGTAGCCTTCGACCACGAGACAGTTGAACTTCTCTTCAAACCGCCGCAGCACTTCCGCAGGTACGGGAGCCGAGCCACACATCGCGAACCGCAACTGACCGGTCTTCAATCCCTCGGGAACTCCGTCCGGATACGTGCTCAACAACATCGAGAGCATCGTCGCCACTGATCCAAACGAAGTGATCTGATAGTCAGAGATGATCTGCCAGAAACGCGAAGCGGAGAACTTCGGACTCACGACCGTCGAGCCGCCCGCGTAGAGCGCCGACATCGTCGTCACCGAAACCGCGTTCATGTGAAACAGCGGCATGATCGTCAGTAGTCGATCTGTTTCGCTGAAGCTGAGCCAACTGGAGATTTGGCGCGCGTTGGCGATGACGTTGCAGTGTGTGAGCAGGCAGCCTTTCGGTTTTCCGGTTGTGCCGGACGTGTAGATGATGATTGCTTCGTGATCCGCTTTGATTTCTGCAGTTGGATCAGCGCCTGTGATCTGTTCACGAGTTGCGTCAGCTTCATTATCGAAAGTGACGATTGTAGGGAGCTCGTCGCGGATCGTCTCGATCAGCGGCAGAAACTCGGAATTGACGAGCAGTGCGCGGGCTTCGGAGTTTGAGATCACGTACGCGATCTCCTGAGACTTGAGCAGCGAGTTGATCGGTCCCGCGAGCGCGCCGATTTGCCAGCAAGCGAAGTAGGCAATGACATATTCGACGCTGTTCGGCATCAACAGGCTAACAACGTCGCCTTTGCGCACGCCCTTCGACGCAAGCATCCGCGCCGTGCGCATGACAGCAGCTTCGAATTGTTGATAGGTGAACTGGCGTGTGTCGGCTTCCGAGAAGAGGAAGAGTTTGTCGGGCGCGGCAGTTACGCGCTGTTTTAATAGTTCCGGGATCGTTCGAGGTTCTGCAGTCATGACGGGTCTTATTAAGCCACAGACATGATATATTTCTGAACTCGTATGGAAACTTATCGCAATTTTATCGGCGGCAAATGGGTCGAGTCGTCGTCCAGCCGCACCGCACAAAATATTAACCCTGCCAACACTGACGACATACTCGGCACGATTCGCCAGGCGACTCGCGAGGAAGCGCGCACGGCTGTCGACGCGGCCGCTGATGCGTTTCGCGGATGGCGAGCAACGCCCGCACCTGCTCGCGGCAAGATCGTCGCAAAGGCGGCGCGCCTGCTCGAGGAAAACAAGGAAGAGGTCGCGCAGCTACTGACGCACGAAGAAGGCAAGACGATCGCGGAGTCACGCGGTGAGCTGCAGCGTTCGATCAACGTCGCTGAGTTTTGCGCGGGCGAGTCGCGTCGAATAACCGGCGAGACGATCCCTTCTGAGCTGCCTTTGAACTTCGCGTACACGATCAAGCAACCGCTCGGTGTGGTTGCGTGCGTGACGCCCTGGAACTTTCCGGTCGCGATTCCGGTGTGGAAGATCGCGCCCGCGCTAGTCGCCGGCAACACGGTCGTTTTCAAACCCGCATCGATCACGCCCGCGACTGCGGTTCGCATCACGGAGATCTTCGAAGCCGCGGGGATACCGCCTGGTGTTTTGAATCTCGTGCTCGGCTCCGGCTCTGAAGCAGGCGACGAGATCATCAATCATCCCGCCGTTAAAGCGATCTCATTCACTGGTTCGAACG
>JGI12363J15224_100194_pt1 | contig 13314 bp, 9 predicted proteins | sample ForSoiNitrogNN91_FD_15224 | JGI IMG/M metagenome (IMG submission 15224)
ATAATGGTCCAAAGCACTTCGAGCCGATTGCTGCCGTGCGAATAAGTAGCGCGGTCGCTCTTCGAGCCGGTGTCGCGATACTTCCACACCATCCAGCCGAGACCGATTTGTGCAGCCGTGAAAGAAATTCCGACCACCACTATCGTGATTAAAAACTGGCGATCGAGGGCTGGAGCATGCTCGGAAATAGCCGCTGGAAACCACCATTTACCGCTCACGAACAGGAGCACTGAGAGCAGTGTGATAATCCAGATAATAACCGCAAGAACTCGTCCCATCGGTTACGATCTCCTTTTGCTAAGTTCAGATCTGTTTTTAAGCTGCGGCCTATCTATTCAAAACCATCAAGAGAAACAGCAGCGGCAAGTAGAGTACTGACGCCAGCAGCAAGCGCCGCGCTTGTTGCCGTGACATCGAAAATGCCGCTCGTATACTGTTGTAGAGAAAAGCCAATCCGAGCACGATTGCTCCCACGAAGTAAACCCGTCCGGACATTCCCACCACAGTTGGTAGCAGGCTGACCGGCAAAAGCATCAGCGTGTAGACCACGATCTGTTGCGCAGTGACGCGGCCGTCGGGCTCGACGACAGGCAGCATCAGGATGCCGGCGCGACCGTAGTCTTCGCGATACATCCACGCGATTGCCAGAAAGTGTGGGAACTGCCAGAGAAAAAGAATTGCAAAGAGTATCCAGCCTTCGAGACTGATGGTGCCGCGCGCGGCGGTCCAGCCGATTAGCGGTGGCACAGCGCCCGGAAATGCGCCCACGAGTGTTGATAACGTCGTGCGCGTTTTCAACGGTGTGTAAGCGAAGACGTAACCCGCGATCACTGTCAGTCCGAGTAGCGCGCTCAGTGGATTGACGAGCACGAGTAGATAAATCTCCGCGAGGATCGTGATGCCGGCGCCGAAGGCGAGCGCTTCCCACGGCGCGAGTTTGCCTGACGGCAGTGGACGATTCGCGGTGCGACGCATCAGTCCGTCGAGATCGCGTTCGGCGTACTGGTTCAGCGTTGCGATACCGGAAGATAAAAGCGCGATACCGATGAGCGCGCGGAACATTGCGACATAGTCGATCGCGCCGCGCGAGGCGAGTGCGAAGCCGGCCGCGGACGTCAGCACGATCAGAAACGTGATGCGTGGCTTGGTCAGCTCAGCATAGGCCGCGAGACGTTCACGAAACGACAAATGCGTCCGCTCAACCACCGCGACCGCCGAACTGCGAAGATCAATTGCAAACTCTTCCATAAAAAGACAGTCTTTTACAGGATTCCCAGATTATTCAGGATTGACATGTAAGTCTTGTCCAATCCTGTAATCTTGTAAAAACGACTCACGTAATGCCGGACGCGCGGGTAGAACTCGATACGTCCGCAACGTCAAAATAATGGTGCTTACAAACACGAGCGCGCCACACGCAACATGCGCCACCGTGATCGAGACCATCGGATTGAGTGGCTGCGGATCATCCGGCGACTTCAGCCGCGTCAGGTAAGCCGCAATCCCGAGCGATAACTGCACGAATAACAACAACAGCGCTATCAAAGCTGGCCGCGCTAAAAACTTCTCTTCCTTGTGTCTTTGCAAAACCGTCAAAGTCGCCATGCCGAGAGCGATCATTACCGCCACTGCGCCGCCGATATGCGCCAGTACCAGATGGGTTGGCAGGTGCTGATCCCACGTTGCGGAGTGACGCAATGTCGCTCCGAGAACTAATTGCAAAAAGATCGTGACGAGCGCCGCTGTACAAAGGTATCGCAGCGGCAACAAACCCTTCTCTTCAGGCAACGGTCTTGCTTCGATCCAGCTTCTCGACGTGAAAACCGCGAGACTCACTGTCGTGCAAAAGAAGAGCTGCGCCAGCGTCGCATGAGCGGAAGAAACAGCCAGCGGCAGCATCAGTTTCACAGTCAAGCCACCGAGCAAACCCTGCGCGATCACAGCCAGCAACGCGAAGATGCCGAGCTTACGCACCCAGTCGCGCTTCTCTTTTGCAAGGATGTAGATCATCAACACTATCGTCAGCATGCCGACGGTAGTCGCGACCATGCGGTGACCATGTTCCCAGAACAGGTTACCAACCATCCTGGGAAAGAACTGCCCGTTTGAAAGCGGCCAGTCGTTTGTTGCCAAACCGGCGTCGTGACTGGTAACGAGCGCACCGGCGATGATTAAGAAAAACGTCGCGCAAGCGACGAGAATAGCAAATCGATTCAGACCCCGGTTCATCAGTAGAAAAGAAATCTTTGTCCACAGATTACACAGATACGATCTGTGTAATCTGTGGATGAAAAATGTGATTAGTGTTTCATCACGGGAAGCTCGAGCGCCGGCATCATCTGCAACGACGGCTTTGTCGAGCCGGTAGCCGCGCCACCAAACGCAAAGTCAGCTTTTGCGCTGCCATTCGCTGGTACGGTTACTTCCATCGTCTTCTCTTCACCAGTCGCGCCGCCTTCTTTCCACGCAACCACGGTGTACTTGCCTGGCGGAACGCCCTTGATCTCGAACGCGCCCGTGTCACTGCTCACTGCGAACAGCGGATGCTTCAAGACGCCGATGTAACCCTTCATCCACGGATGCTGATTGCATTTCACCGGAACCAGCGTTTCCGCTCGCGTGAAGGTCTTCTCGATTGGAGGCGCGCCGTTGGCCTGCGACTGGTTCCACTCCGGATTCAGCTTTGGTGTCCAGTGGATGTTGTGCTGGGTGGCGTCGCTGTTGGTGATATTGAGTTTTTGATTGACCTGGATGCCGAGCACGTGTGGTGCATAGTGGCAGCCATTCTGATCAAGCTTGACGGGAGTCGGCGGTACCGGCCAACTGTAGTCGCCAACCTTCTTGCCGCCTTCGACGGTACCTTCTTTGATATAGACAAATGTATTGGCGAGTTTGCCATCTTTAACGATGGTGTCGTCGGTCATCAAATTCGGATTCTTCTGGCCGCAGACCGGGTCGGCGGTCGTGTCGATCTTCTTTGGTGCCGGAGGTGTGCCGTTATATGAGATTACGCCGGAAATGGTTCCCGTTGGACCGCTGTAGGGCCCTGCATCGGCTGAAGCGCCGCCGCCGTTAGTATTTGAAGTGGTATTTGTATTGCCGCCACTACAGGCGGAGCCAAGAGCTAGCAGAGATAGTGCAATCGATAACACAAGCCAGACTTTTGTCTGCTTATTCATGATCAACTCCTCCAAACTAAGATAACTTTCGTATTAACTGTAGCACGGAAGCCGTGCCAACACGGAGCGCGCATTGTTTCAGAACTGTTGGACATGATTTACACGATTTCTCCGGATTAACATGTAAATCCTGTCTTATCCTGTAAATCCTGTCAGAAACTCACTCTCAACATTCGCGCTGCATACGTTCCCAGCGCTGCGCGCCGTCGAATTCGCACGTGATTCAATCGCTTCTTCGCACGCACGTGATTCTGCGTCGTCGCTGCTGTCGGTGCGGCGGTCGTTGCCGGACCTGCGGCCAGCAACTGCCGCTGCTCATCCGGACTCATCAGGAACATGTATCGCACCAGCAAATGCGCGTGATCGTCATGGTAGCCCGCCGCCGCCGGTGGTAACGTCCCTAAATTCGCCACCCACATATCGCCTTCTTTGCGGAACAGTCCACTCGGCATCGCTGTTCCCGGACTAATCTGCGACGGATCCAACAGCCACCGGAACGTCCAATCGGGTTTCAAACGCTCTGCCGCCAGCAGGAAGTTCGGCGCAATCGCCTTCGCGTCACGCGACGGATCGCCCGTGATGTGACACTTCAAACACGGCGTACCAGACGTAAACAACTGTCGCGCGAGCAATCGCTCCTGCGCCGTCAGCGGTTGCAGCGGTTCCTTGATATACGGATCCTGCTGACCAGACATCGCCATGAAGAACCGCACGAGGATTTGCAACTCGTTCGGCGAGAAGTTGAACGTCGGCATGCGGAACTGTAGATACGGACGCACACCATTTCGATCCAATCCGGGTTGCGGCAACAGGTGCCCCGTCACGTTGTTCGCTGCCGGACTCGCGCCTGGCTGCGGTGAACTCGTAGCCTGCGGACTCGGCGATGGTAATGCTGCGATCTGTTGTGCCTGCTCCGGCGTCTTCTCACCACTCAACGACGGATCGTGCAGGAACCGCAGCAACCATGTCGGATCAACACGCGCACCTTCGCTTGAAAGCCGCGGTGGCAATAGATCTTTGCCTTCCGGTGACTGGTAGAACGGCAGGTCCATCACTACTGATCGCTGTCCGACCTGAAGCTGGTGACAACCCATGCAGTTGTATTTCTTGACCACCCACCAGCCGTTCTGAATGTCCTGGCGCCGCTGGTCCTGCGGATTGAAGAAGAGCGTGCTCGGTACGTTTGAGCCTTCAGCGCCGACACTGCCGAGTAAGAACGTCGTGAGCGCCGTGCGCCACTGCGGCGTCAGATACGGCTGCGGCATGCGCAGGCGATCTTTCGGGTCTTTCTCTTTGCCTTCGTCGTAGAGCGACGGCTGCGTGACCTTGTGTTCAAAGAAACCCTTGTGGTTGTACCAGGGCTTCTCTTCCTTCTCATTCTCACGCAGCTTCAGTGGATCTTGTCCTTCTTCTGCGCGCTTCGTTTGCAGCGCGAAGTCGAGACGCTCGATCGGCGTTGCCCCTTCTACAGTCAGCTCTTTACCGATGCGTTGCTCGTCCTCGAAACCGCTGATCTCGTGACAACCCGCACAGCCATACTGCTTGATGAGCAGCCGGCCCTTCTCTTTCAATTGCGGATCGTCCATGAAAGCAGCGGATGCATAGCTCGGCGGTGACGAAAGCGAGAAGAGATAAGTAGCGATATCACGCGCGTCTGTTTCTGACAGACGGAAGTTAGGCATTACCGTCATGTTCTGCACTTGCAGCTCGGCGCCATCTTCCGGGCATTTAGAGTGCAGCTCAGTATCAAAGACAAATGGCAAGCCCTTCTTCGCATAGTCATCGGGTGTCAGATCGCGTTTGTGTTTGGGACAGTAAGGCGCAACACGCTCGCGCGGATTGTGAATCCAGCGCACGATGTAATCGAAGTTTGCTTTTTCACCGACGCGTGAAAGGTTCGCGGCGAAGTCACCACCGATCTTGCTGCCGCCTTCACCGATCGAGTGACAAGCGAGACATCCGCGACTCTCGAAAAGTTCCTTGCCGTGCCCCGCGTTGCCTTGCGCCTGCGTCGGAAGTTTGGTGTCGAAACTGTCCTGCCAAAGATAAGCAGCGATGGCCTGAATCTGTTCGGCGCCATTCTTGTCGCGCATTTGCGGGCCGGGAGCGTGCTCATAGTTTTCCGGAAACGTGCCGAAGCGCCAGAACGTCGGCATCTTCGTGCCTGGACGGAAGCCCTGTGGATTCTCTAGCCAGACCGGCACCCACTCTTTGCGCAGCTTGACGCGAACGTCTTTGAGGTTTGGTCCAACTTTCTTCACATCCTGCATTTGATACTTCGCCTGCAGGTTCAGTTGATCCTTCCGAGCGGCGAGGAGACTGTTGGTCACACGCAGGCTGTCGGCATGGGCCAAAAGTTTCTTAACCTCGTCTTCAGTTACCTTTTCTGATCCAGTGGCCTTGGTGTCGGCGAGGATTTGCTTTTCGTTCGCGGTTATCTGATCGTCGAGCTGTCCGATCTGCTGGCGCGTGGACGCGAGCGCGTCGTTCTCGCGATCGAAGCCTTCATACCGATGACAACCCATGCAGCCGCGCTGCGCGAAAAGATCGCGACCGAGATTCAGAGTCTCCGCACCCTGCGTGACGCGATCTTTTGCGTGACACTGTTGGCAACCGGCTTCCGTGTTCTCTTTCTCGAACATGGGCCACAGCCAGAAACGATGACGGCCGTGTCCCTTCTCTTCGGTCGTCGTCGCGCGCCCGTTGCCCCAGTGACAACTCGCGCAACCAAACTTCTCGGGATTGTGTAGCTGCAGGATCTCCCTGTTCGGATGGCTGACAAACGCACGCGACATCGCGTCTTCTTTGCCGCTCGCACTCTTCATGCTCGCGGGCGTGAGCTCGAGTGGCTCGCGAATGCCGGCGTGACAGACTTCACAGCGGTCGACGATGTTGGAAGCGTTGACACTTATCTGATGGCCGAGGATCGAGTAATCGTAATTGGCCATCTTGGTCTTCAAGCCTTCAATGGCGACTGGGCCAAGACCGATAAGATGGTTCTTCAAATAGTCGTCACGTTTCTTCGCCAGCTCGGAGGGCGTTTTCAGGAGCTCCGCTTTGCGACCGAGACCCTGGGCCTTTTGCTCACGGAGCTGATTGTAAAGATTTTCAACCTGGCCATAGTTGAGTTGCTTTTTCTCAACCGACTTTCCGTCATCTGAAGGAATCTCGACAGTTACCTGTTCCGCTCTCTTCTTTTCAGCTTCTCGTTTCCAACTTTCCTTCTTTTTGCCTGCTGTGGTTTCGACGTTGTAGTTGATGACAGTGAGACGGCCGCGCTGGTTTTGAAATGTGTCGGTAATTGCGTTGAGCTTCGCCGACACGCGATCCACGTCGGCCGTGATCTGATCGACCTCGGGTTGAACCTGTTCGCGCGCGGCTTTCGCGTCGGCCTCGAGCTGTTGATATTCCGGACTCTCTTTGATCTCCGTCTCGCTCTTGCCGGCGTCGTTTTTAATGCTGTCGAGATAGCGCGTGTAGCGCGCAACAAACTCTCGCTGCATTCCCTTCCAGGGCCGCTGGCCAAACGCTTCGTCGTAAAGCGCCCACGCAATGGAAATCGTCAGCAGCAGCGCGCTCACCATCATCCAGCCGCTGGTCGACTTGCTGGCGATCGGATCGGCAGCCGGCAGATCCGCTTCTCGTTTGATTAATGACTCGCGAGCCTCCGGTGATTCAGCCACTATGATCTTGCCTCCGCACTACTCAGATATTGATATTGAGCCAGGGAATTACCCACACGTACTTGATGGTGAAAGCCAAACGCAAAAAGAGTTTCACCGGCAATGCCAGCAACACAGTTACGGCGAAAAACTGAAAGGTCAAATACTGAAGTAGACTTGTGCGCGACAGGATCTTCTGCTCAAACGCATTCTTCGGAAACAGGCTGCGATGAAGCTCAGTCAAGCTCAATCCACGCGGCAGTCTCATCTTCTTGAAGTCAACCGTCATCAGCCAGTGAAAGAACAACGCGCCGACCAGATAGAAGCCGCTGACGACAAGAAATCCAAAAATCAACTTTCCGGGATTGGTGGCGAGAAAGTGCAGGCCAAACTTCTGCGCGAGCAAGTCATGCAGGTCAACGTTCTTGTCGAAAACCACCGCGTTGTGATCCCATGTCTGGCCCGGCCAAAACCAAATCCATCCCGGCCCGCGAATGAACGTCCCGATCACGATCAAAAGGATCCACATCAGGAAGCCCGCGCCAAACATCCAAAGCGCGAACCGGCGCTGTCTGAGCGTGTAGTAACCGTTGCCGAGTGGATTCGAGTCGACGTATGGAAAGACCATCAAGCCGACCATGATGATCGACGGCATCACGACGCCCGCGATCCACGGATCGAAGTAGACCAGCATTTCCTGTAGGCCGAGGAAGTACCACGGCGCTTTCGACGGATTCATCGTGAGATTCGGATTTGCGGGCTCTTCAAGCGGCGCGTTGAGCTTGATGGACCAAATAAAAAGAACCACCGTAACGATCACGGTGGCCAAAAATTCTATGCGGACAAGGTAGGGCCAAACGTGCAGCTCTCGCGCCCAGCCTGGTCTCCACGGCTCGACTTTGCGGTGGTGTGTCTTCGCCAGTTTGGGATCTGATTCAAGCTCTTCGATGAGTCGATCGTTGGCAACTGCCTGCCTGACGCCCATCCAGGTGAAGAACGGCACGAGGAAGAGCATGGCGACGATCGGAATGTTGTCGGGCGCCGACGAGATGGTCCACAACTGGTGCCAATCCTGAACATTGATCGCCCACAGCGCGACGATCACCAGGAGCACTACGAGAATGGTCCACTTGTTGATGAATCGCTTCATAGCAGTTCTTCTCTGCGTAACCTCGGCGTACTCTGCGTCTCTGCGGTTTAAGCCTCTCGTTCACCGCCGAGGCGCAGAGGCTACGCAGAGGCTACGCAGAGATCATTTCTTCTTCGCTACTGCCTTGATCTCTGACTCGAGCATCACGGGCGCGGGGCCGGAGATGCCTCCATCTTTCCTGATGCGCCAGAAGTGCACGGCCATAAATATCGACGCGACGAGCGGAATGCCGATGCAGTGCCAGATATATGAGCGCAGCAGTGCATTCGAGTCGACGATCGATCCGCCGAGCAGTCCAAAGCGCACGTCGTTATAAGCAGTCAACCCTAACTGCGGCCCGAACGGACCTTCGTGACCCAGCATCGGCGTCGCGCGCGCCATGTTTGTTCCCACAGTGACCGCCCAGAAACCGAGCTGATCGTCCGGCAACAAATATCCGGTGAACGACAACAGCAACGTCAACACGAGCAGCACCACGCCCACACACCAGTTAAACTCGCGCGGCCGCTTGTAAGAACCCGTCAACACGACGCGAAACATGTGCAGCCAGGTCGTGATCACCATCAGGTGCGCGGCCCACCGGTGCATATTGCGCAGTAACTTGCCAAACGGTACGTCGTGCTCGAGATAGAGAATGTCGCGGAACGCATCGGCCTTTGTAGGGTGGTAGTAAAACATTAACAACACCCCGGTAAACGTCAACACGATAAAGAGATAGAACGTGATGCCGCCCATGCCCCACGTGAACGGGTAGCGCACCGCGTCGCGATTGATCTTCGCCGGATGCAGGTGCAGAAAGACGTTTGAAAGAATCGCGAGCGAGCGGTTGCGCGGGTCGGAGCGATCGTGCGAGACGCGGAAGATCGACTTCCAGAGCTGCGTGTCCTGCGGATCCTTGTACTCCTTCGCCTCTTCGATCGCGCGCTCTTTCAGCGAACCGCCGGTCTCCTTGACCTTCTCGATCAGGCTGCGATTGTCGCCTTCTTCGCCCGCGGTCAGTTGTTTTTTCTCTTTTGGATCGTTATCCATCCGCTTCAATCCATTGCTAGACGCTAATAAAAGCGCCGGGATCGTCGAAATGGCCCTTTTCGCCTTTCGGCCACTCGAAGAGCGTGCCGACATCGACGACGATTTGTCCTTCAGCGTCGAGACCTACTTTTGCGCGATCCATCGGTCGCGGCGCGGGTCCTTCGAAGTTGACGCCCTCGCTGTCGTAGCCACTGCCGTGGCACGGGCATTTGAACTTATTTTCACTGGCCTTCCAGTCGGGCGTGCAGCCGAGATGAGTGCAACGCGCGTAGATGACGAAGAGACGGTCAGACGTTCTCGTCACCCAGATGCGGTATTGTTGCTGCCATTTTGTATCGACACCGATCGCGTAGTCGGCAGGCGATCCGATACGAAAGGTGCTGGAAGGCTCGAGAATCGAGCGCGGCAGGAAGAACCGCACGAACATCAGAAAGAACGTCGTGAGTGCGCCGGCGACAGTGGCCCACACGATGCGACGGCGCATCTTGTTGACCGGAGGGTCAGAGCTCGTTTCAACCACGGCAGCAGGCGCCGCAGGCTTGGCCGGAGCCGCAGCGCGCGGTTGCGCCGCAGTTACACTGGGGGCGGACAATTGATCGGCTTGACTATCCAAGTCCAGACCTCCGTCGAAATCAATTCCGAATTGCCAGGTGTGCGAACTTTCCGCGGGTACACTTCGACTTTACTAACAGAGGGCTAGTTATACAACTTCGCCTACAGGGATTCCTCTCTGCACAGTAAAACGAATTATTAGCTTAAACATGAAGAGCGCCGCACCTAACAAAAAACAAAATATAATATGGTCGGCGACGCTACTTATACATAATTTCCTGAACTTCTGGCAAGAAGTATCGATGTCAAAACCACATGTAATCATTTATTCGCGTCCCGGGTGTCATCTTTGTGACGACGCCAAGGCCGCAATTATGAGCGCTGGCTGCAGCGACAGGTTCACTCTTGAAGAAGTGAACATCGAATTTGATGAGGAGCTACTCAGAAAATATAAGTACGACATTCCCGTGATCGCGATCGACGGTGTTGAGACCTTCATTCACCGCGTGGACCCGAAGGATTTTATCCGTGTGATCTGTGGTTAAAAGTGGGTTTCTTGCTGGAGTGCTTCGATGGATTGATATAACCGATCGCGTTCGGATTCGTTTGTTGATTGTCGATACGCCATCACGAGATCCTTGAGGCCCGCTAATTCTTTATACAATCCAGCGTTTTCGATTGGCGGTGTGAGATAAGAAATCAGCTCGGCGTACGAGCGGCGTTTCGCGATCGAGCCTTCGGACGGATTATTGACGCTGTAGATATAAAAGTTCGGAAGCTCATCGATCAAACGATCCGGCCAGCACTCGCCTGACAGTCCGATCTGTTTGCCTGGCATAAACTCCAGCGCGCCGTGCGTCCCAAAGTGAATCACGCCGTCGGCCTTGAAGACTTTCGACAGGAAAGTATAAAAGGCCATGAAACCGTGATGCGGCGAGCCACCACGCGCCATCATCAGCCGCATCGGATCGCCTTCGAAGCCGAACGTCGGTTGCACTCCAATAAAAATATTTCCGAGCTCGAGGCCCTGGATTATTAAGTCCTTACCGAATGTATTGATCGCGCCCGGCGCTGCGCCCCAGTCGTTCTCGACTTCCCTCACGTAAGGACAGAGCCGTCGATACTCCTGCACGTTCATGCGATACGAGACGTTGTCGTTAACTCTCTCGCGCAGATCGTCGGCGGAATCGGGAAGTTCGACTTGATAACCTTCTTCGTCGAGACGCTTGAGCACGTCGAACACGCCCGGAAACACATCGAGGTCCGCGGCGGTGCCGATGTTTCCCTTGTTGGCTGGGAAGCAGAACAACACGATCGCGAGCTTGACGTCTTTGCGAGGCGCGGTCTGCAATGTGTTCCAGCGTTTCAGGCGTCGAGCGAATCGGTGGCAACGATCATCGAGCGCCACTGGCTCCTGGCCGCGCGTCGGAATGCCGCCGTAGATGAAGGGCTCGGTTGCGCCGTCAATCTCGGGAATCGCGATCTGCATTCCCGCCTGGACGGGATTCAAGCCAGTCTGCGAATCGGACCACGCTTCGATCGTTTGCGTATCGAGACTTACGGCGGATCGATAAGGAATATTCAGCTCGCGCAAAAATTCAGAGGCGGCGGCGCTATCGTTCATCGCGGGTCCGCCGACAAAACTAAAGCCGGTCAACGAAACGATTTGACTGACACGTTTTTTTTCATTCTCGATAAAAAACTTTGAGACCGCTTCGCGATTGTCCATCAGCGTCGCGATCGCCGGAACGACGCTCAAGCCTTCCGCTTCGATCGCGTTGATGAGCGCGTCGTAGTGTTTCGTTGTTTTGCTGATCACTTGGGGACGCATCAGCAGCAAGCCGATCGTCGAATCGGGATCGAGTGGCTTGCGATACCACTTGCGATACTCAGCGAAAGATTGAAAGAGGGCTTTTGCGTTCGGATGATAGATGGCGACCGAAGGCATCTGCTCGGGTTTTGGTACGCGAATCTTCTTCAGTCGCTTGTCGCCAACGTACTGAGTAATCGAGTAAAGCAGCATCGACTGGATGTTCGCTGGTGTCGGCTGGAGGAAGTAACAGAAGAGATACAGGTAATTCTTCGCATCAGTTAGCGCGCCGGCTGTCGGCACAAACTTGAGTATCCCCGGCAACCGATCGACGAGTTTCAAATACTGCGTGTGTTTGTCTTTAGACTTACCACGCCGCGCCTGATTGCCAACCCACGATCCGACCGAGCGCAGCAGGTTTCCGCCTTTGCCGTTTTGTTTGCCGAACGTCGAGATGTCGAGACGGCCCATGCGCGTCCGGCGCATCAGCTCAGGCATACAATTGATAACCACGACCGCATCGTTTTTGAGTCTATCGAGTGCGGAAACGAGGCGCGTCGCATTCTCGCCATCCATCACGTGAATGACAAAAACAATATTCGAGTTTTTAAGATCCTCCTCAACACCGCCCCACTCACTATCGCTCAGCGGCGACCCGAAGTTGTACGCCTTCACACTCAGATCGAGCTTGTGTACACGATTAATCTCCCGCTCAGCCTGCTTGAGCGGCGCCAGTAAACTCGAGCCAACATATAAAATCGTGATTTTCAATCCGTGTAATCTGTGGCTAAACAACTCCTTCGAGTTGATCTTCTAAACTGTTACTAATCTCTCTCAATTTCTCGAGCACGTCCTTATCAACATCCCAATACCCGCGCCCGTTCGCCTCCAACAATCTTTGCGTGAGCGAGTGCGCGGAGTGCGGATTCAGATCGCGCAAACGCTCCAGCATCTGCTCATCAAACAAAAACGTGTTCGCTACTTCCGTGTAAACCCAATCATCAACCGCATCCGCCGTCGCGCTCCATCCAAACGTGTTCGATACATGGTTCTCGATCTCGGCCACGCCGCGAAACCCATGCTTCAACATCCCTTCATACCACTTCGGATTGAGCGTCTTGGCCCGCGTCTCCAAACGCACCGTCTCTTCCAGCGATCGAATCTTCACTTCACGCGACAAGCTATCAGACAGATAAATCGCAGGCCGCGCCTTCGCACGCTTCTCCACCGCCTTCGACACACCACCGAGATACTCAAAATAGTGGTCCACATCGGTCAGACCGATCTCGAACGTGTCGATGTTCTGGTACGTCGCTTCGACACGCGAGAGGGCGCGGTCCATTGCCACGCGTGCTTCCCTTCCTTCGAACGCACGCCCTGTGGAATCGCGTCCGTACGCAAAACACTTGCGCGTAACGAAGAGATCTCCGAGCGTTTCTTCACGTTCCCACTGCGAATCCATCACCATGAAGTTCACGTTTGTGCCGTAGTTTCCCGGCGCATTCGAAAACACGCGGACGGCAGCATCGTCGAGATCGCAACGGTCCTGGTCGACTTGCTGCAAGACGTGTTTGCGGACGTAGTTGAGCTCAAGCGGCTCGTCGAGTTGAGCCACGAGGCGCACGGCCTTATCAAGCAGTTGCACAGTCGGACTAAACAGATCGCGAAAGATTCCGGAGACCGTCATCACAACGTCGATACGCGGACGGCCGAGCTCAGCTAGTGGAATTGCCTCGACGCTCGTGGTCCTATTAAGTGCGTCGCGCACGGGGCGCGTGCCGAGTAGCCAGAGCGCCTGGGCCACGCCTTCACCCTGGGTCTTGATGTTGTCGAGTCCCCAGAGAACGAGCGCCATCGCTTCGGGATAGCGGCCGTTCTCGTTTTTATATCGATGCAAGAGGCTGTTTGCGACCGTCTCGCTGCGCGCAAAAG
>JGI12363J15224_100205_pt1 | contig 12652 bp, 8 predicted proteins | sample ForSoiNitrogNN91_FD_15224 | JGI IMG/M metagenome (IMG submission 15224)
ACCTTCGCTGTGTTTCCGGTCGTGGGCTACAGCCTCACTTCAGACAAACGCGATCAGGCCACGCTCACGGATCTCGCAACTTACGTCGTGCGACCACAGCTCGCGCGCTTACCCGGAGTCGCGATCGTCGGCGTCGCGGGCGGCAAGACGCGCGAGTTTCACGTCACGATCGATCCCGAAAAGCTGACGGCCCACAACGTCTCTGCGCAACAAGTCGCCGAAGCGATTCGCAATTCAAACATCATCGTCTCGCCTGGTCTAATCGAAGAAAACCACCAGCTCGAGCTGGCGCTGATCAGCGGTCAAGCGCGAAGGCCGGACGAGCTGAACGGCATCGTAGTAGCCACAGTCAATAACGCGCCGGTGCTCGTGTCAGACGTGGCGACAGTCTCACCCAGCGTGGAACCGCAGTACACGATCGTCACCGCAGACGGTCATCCCGCTGCGCTCGTCAACATCAATCGACAGCCGGATGCAAACACGGTCGCGGTTGTCGACAACGTGAAAGCCGCGTTGACTGCGATGCGCGGGCAGATTCCTAAAGACGTGCGCGTCGCGGCTTATTACGATCAATCACTCCTCGTGCGCGACTCAATCAATTCAGTGCGCGACTCGATTCTCATCGGCCTATTGCTCTCGGTCGTAATCCTTTACGTGTTTCTGCGCAACTGGGGCACGACGCTCGTCGCGATCGTCGTGATACCGGTGACGATCCTCGTCACCTTTCTCGCGATGTGGCTCGCGCGACTGAGTTTCGATCTGATGACACTCGGAGGCGTCGCGGCTGCGATCGGTCTCGTGATCGACGACGCGATCGTCGTGGTCGAGAACATCTACACGCACATGTCGCGTGGACAATCACGACGCGAAGCAGTGCAAAGCGCGGTTTCGGAAATCACCATCCCGATCATCGGCTCGACGATCACCCCCGTCGTCGTGTTTCTGCCGTTAACGTTGTTGACGGGTGTCACCGGAGTTTTCTTTCGCTCACTGGCATTGACGATGGCGGTCGCTTTGTTAACGTCGCTCGTGCTTGCTCTGGCGTTCACTCCGGTGCTGGCCGAACGATTCGTGAGAGCGAAGCCAGGTGATGTAGCAGGAGACGAAGTGCCTCAAGGCAGAGTTCTCGGAGCGATCATCAGGCGTTACGAAACCGTGCTCGGTGTTGCGCTCGATCGACGATGGATCGTCGGGCTCACGATCGTTTTGGTCCTGGCGGGCTCGTATGCGCTTTACAACGTGCTCGGCTCCGAGTTTCTACCGGAGTTCGACGAGAGCGCTTTCATACTCGACTATCTCGCACCGCCCGGCTCTTCTCTCGCCGAAACCGATCGCATGCTGCAACGCGTCGAAGAGCTGTTGATGAAGACGTCGGAAGTCGAGAGCTACTCGCGGCGCACCGGCTTGGAGATGGGTCTCTTCGTGACGGAGCCGAACACCGGAGACTTCGCCGTCAAGCTGAAGCCGGGTCACAAACACAGCACGCAGGAAGTGATCGCGGAGCTTCGCGGTGAGATCGCTGAATCAGTGCCGACACTCGATACGGAGTTTGTCGGCATCGTGCCGGACGTGATCGGAGATCTGCAAGGCAATCCCGAGCCGATCGAAGTGAAGCTGTTCAGCGAAGACGCGGCGGCGCTGCAAACGACGGCAGATGAGGTCGAGACTGCGATCAAGAAAGTTCCGGGCGTAGTAGACACATTGAATGGCATCGTCATCAGTGGACCAGCAGTCACGTTCAGAATCGATCCTCTGCGCGCGGCACCATTCGGCGTCACCGCGAATGATGTTGCGTCGACGATCACAACGGCGATGTCAGGCGATGCCTCGTCGTCGATCCTGCAACAGGACCGCTTGATCAAAGTTCGCGTGATCTTTCCGGCAAACGTGCGCACGTCGCTCGACAACGTGAAAGCGCTGCAAGTTCGCTCTTCGTCAGGACAACTCTTCCGGCTCGATCAAGTTGCGGAGATCGAGATCGACAAAGGCCAGGCGGAGATCGAGCGCGAGAACCTGCGCCAGATGATCGCTGTTACCGGTCGTCTTGAAGGTAGCGATCTCGGCACGGCCATTCGCCAGATTCGCGAGCAACTGGCGAAAGACGTGAAGCTACCGCCGGGAATGACCGTCGATTATGGTGGACTCTACGAGGAGCAGCAGTCGAGTTTTCGTGAGCTGATGATGGCGCTGGTGCTTGCCGTCATGCTGGTGTTCATCACTCTGCTGATCGAGTTTCGATCGTTTGCGCATCCGATCGCGATCGTCACCGGCGCGGTGCTCGCGTTGAGCGGTGTGCTGCTGGCGCTGTTCATCACCGGCAAAACGCTCAACGTGGTGTCGTTGATGGGAATGATCATGATCGTAGGCATCGTCGCGAAGAATGGCATTTTGATGCTTGACGCCGTTGAAGAGCGCCTGGCCGATGGCGACACGTTGCGAGAAGCACTGCTGCGATCCGGGCGTCGACGATTTAGACCGGTGCTCATGACGTCGTTAGCCGCGATGCTGGGCATGTTACCTTTAGCGCTCGCAATCGGCGCCGGCTCAGAGCTATTGCAACCGCTCGCGATCGCAGTTATCGGTGGATTGACAATCGCGCTAGGATTATCACTAATCGTCACCCCTACCGTTTACGCAATGTTGAGTAAGAAAGGACAACCACAATGAATCCCCCTTTGAAACTAATCCTCATGTTGGCGTTCGCTATTTGGCAGGCAGATACGGGATACAAAGTCGAGACGCGCTATCCCGTGCCTGGCAATGGTGGCTTTGACTATGTAACGATCGATAGCGCTGCGCGGCGTTTGTACTTGTCGCACGGTACGCAAGTGGACGTAATCGATCCTGATAATGGCAAGTTGATCGGGACGATCGCGGACACACCCGGAGTTCATGGCGTCGCACTCGCATCTGAGTTCAAACACGGATTCACCAGCAATGGTCGTGAGAACAAAGTTTCGATGTTCGATCCAACTACGTTGCAGCTCATCAACAAGATCGAGGTGGGTAAAGGACCGGACGGCATCTATTACGATCCGGGAACGAAGCGCGTCTTCACCAACAATCATGGCTCGCACGACATCACCGCAATCGACGCCAAAACCGGAGCAGTGGTGGGAACGATAAAGGTCGAAGGTGATGGCGAATCGGCGGTAGTTGCAGATGGCGTCGTGTACTTGAACCTTGAAGACACGAACGAGGTAGTTGTCTTTGATCCAAAATCACTCGAGGTAAAAAAGCGATTTCCGATCGGCGTGGCGAAAACACCGACCGGACTCGCCTACGACGCGAAGACAAAACGATTGTTCATCGGCTGCCGCAACGAGCCGAAGATGGTGGTGATGGATGCGACGTCCGGACGGGTGATCACGAGCTTCGCCATCGGACGCGGTGTTGATTACGCCGCCTTTGATCCACAAGCGAAACTGGTCTTCTTTTCGTGCGCTGAAGGCGTGTTGAGTATCTTTCACGAAAAGGCTGCCGACGAGTACGAAGATGCCGGTGCGGTGAAGACGCAGCCGAGCGCGCGGACCATGGCTTTCGATCCGAAGACGAAAAAGATTTTTCTGAGTGCGGCGGAGTATGTCGAGACGCCGGCGACAACGGCGGGTGGCAGACCGCAACGCAGTATCAAGCCTGGCTCCTTCGCGGTGCTGGTGGTTGGGAAATAATATTCAAGGGGAAGTAACATGCGAAGTAACAAAAGATCGCAGTGCCTCTTCGGCATAATCGTCTTAATGCTGGCAACCAGCATTGCCTTGCACGCACAAACACCAGCGCCAACTCCGACACTCGAACGTGAGTTCTTCAAAAACATCCTGAGCGATCAGAAAGCGATCTGGACTGCGCCGTTTCATCTCGAGCGCAGCGATATGAAGTGGGCAGTTCCCGCTGGCATCGGTTTCATGGCGTTGGTTACTACCGATCGAATTACGGGCGACGAGATCTTCGAAGCTGATCGTCAGGTCAAAGCGAGTCAGGGGATCAGTTATGCCGGATCGGTTTACGGCCTGGGCGCTGTGGCAGGGACTTTCTATCTGATCGGACGTAAGAAAAACGATTATCGAGCGCGAGAGACAGGTGTGCTGAGTGCTGAAGCAATGATCAACAGTATGATTGTAGAAGGCGTACTCAAAGGCATCACACAACGCGCGCGACCGCTGGACGGACGCGAGCGAAGTGAGTTCTTCGATGGTGGCAGCTCGTTCCCTTCCGGTCACAGCACACAGGCGTGGGCGGTTGCAACGGTCATCGCGCACGAATACAAAGATCGTCCGGCGGTGCAAATCGCTGCGTATGGAATTGCGAGTGCGGTTAGCGTCGCGCGATTCACGGGGCACAAGCACTATCTTTCTGACGTGGTCGCGGGCAGTGCTTTGGGTTTCGGCATCGGAAAGTTTGTCTATCACGCACATCATCGCGAGTCGCTTACCGAAGACGACCATAGTCAAATCAATAAGTGGCCCGTGATCGCACCGCAATACAACCGGCAGGCGCGGCAGTACGGCGTGGCGCTGACGTGGAACTTCTGAGAAAAACCTGGCCCGCCTTTGCGCCTTTGCGGCTTTTCTTTGCTCCTTTGCGTGAACTGTTTTCCGCAGTACGATGAACCATGCTTGATTCCGTTCGCATAAGACTCACGCTCTGGTATGCGGGCGTACTCGCGCTCTCGCTGATCGCCTTTGCCCTCGTGATCTACTACGCGGCCGGAAGCATCTTCCACGAGCGACAGGACGAATCGTTGCGCTCGACCGCACAGACGGTTGCGAGTGCATACCTCGAGGAGCTCGGCGAAACCCACTCGCAATCTACAGCGGGCAAAGTTGTCCTTGCCGAAATTACCTTCCCCAACCGTTACGTGCAGCTCACCGATAGCGCCGGCAATCCGCTCGCTGCGTCAGCAAACCTCGTGGGCTCGATTGCGATTCCCTCGCCGGTGTTGGCTGATGCGCGCGCGCAAGGTTTTAGTCATGCGACTGTGAATGGATTACGAGTGACTGTCGTTCCGTTATCGTCAGACCAGGCGCTTGGCTTTGCGGCAGTCGCCGAACCGTTGAGTGTGATTGAAGACGGACTCAGTGAGCTGCGTCGAGATCTGTTCACGGGAGTTTTGCTCGTGTTGCTGTTGGCATCTGCGGGCGGATACTTCCTCGCGCGAAAGAGTCTCGCACCAATCGCGTCAATGAACAGCCAGACACAACGCATCTCCGCAGAAAACCTTTCGGCGCGGCTCGACGTGACCAATTCGCGCGACGAGCTCGGCCGGCTCGCGACCACCATCAACGACCTGCTCGCTCGACTCGAGAATGCGTTCAAAGAGCAGCAACGATTCATTGCCGACGCTTCGCACGAGCTACGCACGCCACTTGCTGTCTTGCGCGGTGAAACGGAAGTGGCGCTCGGGAAGACGCGCACTGTTGATGAGTATCAGCAGTCGTTGTCGTTGATTCAGGATGAAGCTGAACGGCTCTCGCGCATCGTTGAAGATCTCTTCATTCTCGCGCGTCAACCAATAAACACACGCGCCGCTTTGAATAATGAGCGCGTTTCGTTGAACGAAGCTGTCAGAGACTGTGCACGCGCGGCGCAGGTGCTGGCGTTTCGGAAGGGCGTGCGGTTGAAGGTTGAAAATGATTCGTCTTCGATCGATTTGAATGGTGATGAAGATTTGATCAAACGAATGCTTCTGAACCTGCTCGACAACGCGGTGAAATACACACCCGCCGGCGGCGAGATCTCACTAGCGCTCGTGCGTCAAAACGGAAACGCCGAGATCGTCGTGCGCGACACCGGCGTCGGCATTCCCGCCGAAGCCCAGCCGCGAGTCTTCGATCGTTTCTATCGCGTCGACAAAGCCCGCGCGCGCACAATGGGCGGCGCCGGCCTCGGCCTCTCAATCGCCCAATGGATCGTGGAAATCCACGGCGGCTCCATAAGTCTCTCCAGCACTGCAGGCAGCGGAAGCACCTTCACGGTCGTGCTGCCAATGGCGGCCTTCAACGATTGATCAATGTGTCTTTGTTCAGAGTCTGGAATCAATATCTATACGTCATACAAACTCACTCGCGGTATTACGCGGATCAATCGTAAACACTGAACAATCCTGTAGCCGATGACCAGAAATTTCTGGTGCACTGATTGCCGCAAATCAGGTCAATCGTGTTTATTGTGGTAAGCCCCCGACTTTAGCAACCCAGAATCGTGCGGCGAATCGCCGCTTGATTCCAAGAAAACAACCTTACCTGGGAGGCTACGATGAGACATTCTCGAGTTTTACTCTGCGTTAAGCGAACTCTACATTCAGCGATCTTGTTGGGCTTCGTGATACTACCGAGCGTCGCGCGTGCTGATGAGCTTGTTGTCTGGAACTTCAACGATGCGAACCTGATAGCCGATCGTGGTACGGGAACGTTGACGACCACCGTAAACCCCGCGAACATCACCTTTCTCGCCGGCACTACTTTGTTAGCCAGAATGGGAGATCCGGCTGGCCTGGCCCTCGCCTTCCAAAGTGGGACAGGTCTTCAGAACAACGGAGCTATCCTGGAATTTCGCGTCAGTACCGTCGGCTTCCAGAACATAATGATGTCCTGGGTTTACCACCGGTCAGAAGGAGGACTTACGAATATCGCCATCGAAGGCAGCATCGATGGGACTCACTTTTTCTCTCTTGGGGGAGAAGGAATAGGCGTCGATTCTGATCTCGGGAGCGGCATCACATTCGGCAGCCCAGGCGACGGGACCTTGTTCTACAACAATCCGAACGTCGCCATTCGCCTTATACTGACCGGCGCGACAGACCCAAACGGGACTTTTCGCATCGACAACATCGGTGTGGAAGGCACACCGTGTCAAGATTCGGTTTGCGGCGTCCACCCTACTATGCCGGAACCCACCACAATGCTGTTGCTTGGAACAGGTCTGGTAGCCGTGGGCATGAAGATTAGACGGCGAAAATCCATTATTGACGTCTCGTCAAAAAAGGATTGAACGCATCGTCCAGGTCCATGGCGCGGTCATCACTCTCGCGAGCACGCGCGGCCACGGCAGCACGTTAATGTTCGTGCTGCCAGTGGCAGCGTTTAACGACTAACTAGATCATTGCCGGCCTGGAGGTGGCGCGTTAACCAGCGATCCGAATAGGCCGTGTTCCTCGTCGCCTGGTCCAGCGGTGAAGAACAGGGTGTTTGTCGGTCCGTTGGCGCTGCTGCCGTGACCAAATTGAAGTGCCCATAGACCATCGATTTTGATCGGTTTTCCGGACGCAGAATGAAGCAATCCCACGGCTTCAAACTCACCATCGCTCGTAAGCTGTGTCGGGTCGAAAGCATGAATACGTCCGTCACCGAAGTTGCCGATGAGCAAGTCGGCACTAAACCTGCCAAAATTTGGAGGCGCTAACGCCAGGCCCCACGGCGAATTGAGCTCGCCCGCTGAAGCAACGCGCTGGATGAAGTTTCCGGAAGCATCATAGGCATCGACATATCCGTTTCCTGGACCAGGCACATCGTCTTTTTGATCCTCATCCTGCAATGCATACGTCACATAGATCGCACCATTGATGTTCTGAATTCCGAATGGCGCGAACCCGGCGGGAAGATTCGGATCCGTGAAAGCTCCGGGAATCGTAACGGCGTGGAACGAACTATCAAAAATGTCGACTTTACCGTTGTGGAAATCGGTTGCATAAAGGAATTGGCCGGCCGTGGCGCTGTCAATCGCGAGTCCTTTATAAATCGCACCGTGCGCTGGCGCTTGTGCATTCGGGACGACAGTGACAATCGGTGCGCCCTTGAAGGCCGAGAGCGTGCCATCCTCGCTCGCGAAGATAAATCGTGCCGGTGCCGGCGCACCCACGCCATTGTTCACAACGAAGCCAGTGCCGCCGTTGAAGACGAGTCCGGTTGGATTGCCCTGCGCGCCCATGGCGCCCGGAACGATAAACTCTGCCACGATCGTTCCAGTACCGACATTGAATAAAGTGGTTGTGCCTGTTCCGTTGTTAGCAATCCACCACGGTGTTGTTGGACCCGAGACCAGACCCCAGGCGTTGACCGTGTTTATGTCGGTATGATCCGCAGCCACGAATCCATCTGAAAGGATATTGTGCTGAAGATAAAACTGTGATGGACCTAACGGTGATGAGGCGCTTACACGTGCTCTTTGACCGCTGCAGACGATGGCGATCAGTATTATTACCGCAACAATCGTGACGATGAATTTCGATCTAGCTCTCATTGTTTCCACTCCCCAAAATGATCGTAGCGTTAAAGAAAGCGACCGACAGCGCATACGGGTACGCCGACGCAGAACGCTGAGATGAATTCGTCAGGGGACTCAATGTGGAGAACTGTTGCTGGAACGTAGTACCGTTAACGATCATTGTCAAGAGTACGACCATCAAAGTTGTTATCACTCGCCATGAACCCGACGCGAATCCGGGATTTGAGAGAGTCGCGTCCTGCCGCACTCCGGAGATGAACCCTACCGCGTAAGTGTCGATTACAGTTAGCGGGTTTAGAGTGTTCGCAGTTGTGGCTGTTAACCGTGACGAATCGATGGTCCACCACCGGGTCTGCCTTTTCGAGTCCTATCTGGGGAGAAGATTTGAAGGAAGGCCGTTGGCGTCAACTCCAGCGGCTTTCTTTGCCAAGCTGTGTTCGTAGTTGAACTCGGCCCCGACTACCGTGCCTTCTTTCAAGAAGTACTTAATCCCGGGTTGCCTCGCGAAAGACCCTTTCCAAAGGAGATTCGACAGATTGACACCAGTCAGAATTCTGAATATCGTACGTTTGCTCAGAAACTACGCTTCCGAGAGGCTGGAATCCTTGCACACTCGCTAAACCAGCCTGGAAACAATTGCTAACAGCTCAAAAAGCGTATTCGTTAACTTCTTTTACCTTTACATCACGAACGCTCAACTATAGTAGAACCTAGAGGAAACAGGATCCATTGATCGCTTGCACATGAGCTGGTTCATCTTCATACGACCACGGCTCACAAATCTATCGCAAGTATGGAGACTCAATGAGTAATTACGAACAAACCCCAATCGAAGCAACAACCAGAGATCGTCGAAAAGTAATCCTCAGACCTGACAGTACATGGGAATTCAAAGATCTGCCGCCACCGTGGCGCTTTAAAGAAAGAAAAGAAAAAGGCATGTATCTGTTGTGGGGAGCACTCTCTCTTCTCTTCGTAATTGCGGGTAATTACACTGAACACGAGTGGCACTGGCAATTGCGGTCTCATATATTGAACGAGATTGGTATTGCCGGATTCGTCGCCATTATTCTTGCAGTGACTATTGAATACGTGTCTCGAAAAAGGGACGAACGAAGGTTCAAGGAGGAGAAAGAGGCGATCAAACACGACGTGTTCGAACATGTTTTGGGTTACAGACTCCCAGAGGGCACCTTTGCTGAACTGGATGAGCAAATACTCAACGCTTCGTTCATGAGAAAAGATTTTACAGTCACATATAACCTTTCGCCGCTCCCGGACCCTCGATTTATCAAGATTGCTGGACAAATATCTTACAAAGTATTCAATCTAACAGCAGGGAAAAAGGATTTTAATTTCAGGACCGGAATTGAAAAGGCACCCATCGCCGAGTTGGATGACCAGGTAAAATTTATGGTGGTCAAAATTCGAGGCAGCGGAGTTGAGGTAGATCTACAGGACACAAAAGATATCAAAGCCGCAGAGGATCATCAGACCCCACATCACTTGTACATTAGGAAGAAAATCACGATCAAAGGAAAGGAGAATATATCTACGACAATTAAATTTGAAGTGGTGAGGGCTCTCCAAGGAGGAAGTGAGTTTTTCCTTACCCCGATCCTGGCACTTGGCTTCGAACTGTTTGTAGAAGCATGGGAAGGAATTGAAGTGTCAGCTGCATCTTATTCCCATGAAGACTTGACGGAGGGAGATCAGCACTTGGAAAAACAAAACAGTTATCATTGGGTTCTACAGAGGCCGATGCTGCCATACCACGGTGTTTATCTGAGTTGGAAACCCAAAGCGACGCCACTTCACGACACCCAGTAAAGATTTACCAACGAAAGTCCAGGAATCTGGGATCATTCACGAAAAGGCAGTTGTTCAGTTGAACCGAACAATCTCTTCTCCATTTGCACAGCAAAATGTTCAGGTTAGTTGGTGTGCCAGTCCAGGATGTTATCGATTGTAGCCACGGCAACAGGATGGTAGCTGGGCCTGGCTTGACTGTAAATCGCCATGGCCATTTTCTTACCCTCAACGGTCTTGACCAACTCTTTGTAGAGCGGTGCGATCAGTTTCCGTCGACCTATGGACATAAAGAATTCCGTTAGTCGAGGGTAAGCTTGTTTGTATCGATTGCGGATGGCCATGAGCAGCCATTGATGAGCTATTTCCGCATTATTCGATGAAGTTAAATGAAATGATTCATCCAACTCCTGCATTTTGCTGCTACCTAATTCCTGCGGAAGATACGTCAGAAAGCGGAGCCACTCATGTGTAGTCCATGAAGTTGCGTCAATATTCGAAGCCGGTTCATTGCCTTGCAACCATTGATCAGCCTGAGTCTCAACTTTCTTAAACGCATCGCTCTTGGGCTGTGGTGCATTAAGAGGAATTTCGGACCCATAAATCCACTTTTCGATGGGAACCTGCGACGCCATTTCCGGGTATTTATTCAAGAGGTTTTGCGTCAGATAATCAACGAAATCCGGAGTGGCAATACTTTGAAAAGCAAAGTGCGTAAAGTATCCGCGCAAGAATCGATCAAACCGCTCGCGGCCGAAGGTCTCTTCCAGATGTCTCAAAAAAAGCGCGCCTTTGTCGTAAGGTACTCTTGTGACGCCCTCCTCTGGATCACGTCCTTTCAAATCGATGTGCAGGATTCTGTCTCTCTCTTCCAGAGAGGCAAGAATGTTATTTAGGTTCTCACTCGCTAACGCCGCCTCCATTTCTTCTCGCTCGCGCCCGTAAACTTTCTCGAGAATCCTTCGCTCGACATAAACCGTAAAGCCCTCATTGAGCCAAAAGTCTCGCCACGTGGCATTTGTCACCAGATTGCCAGACCAGGAATGTGCTAACTCGTGGGCAACGAGTGCGGTCAGGCTCTTATCTCCAGCTAATGCTGTGGGTGTTATGAAGGTTAGCCGCGGATTCTCCATTCCTCCCCATGGGAAGCTTGGAGGAAGAACTAGCAAGTCATAGCGCCCCCAGCTATAGGGACCGTAAAGTGCTTCCGCCACCTCCATCATTTTCTCTGTATCGGCAAACTCCCACGCGGCGTTTTCAATAACCGGCTTCTCAGCATACACGCCCGTTCTTTTGCTAAGCGGCCTAAAACCCAAATCGCCGACGGCTAGTGCCATTAAATAAGAAGGGATGGGCTGGTCCATTCGGAAGGTATAAATTCCAGTACTTGATTCTTGCGTTTGGCTTTCCGCGCTCATTAACGCTACGAGAGTTGGTGGCGTCCGGACAGTAGCATTATAGGTAATTCGTACCTGAGGCGAGTCCTGCAAGGGAATCCAAGTCCTGGCATAAATGGGTTGTGACTGCGTGAACATGAACGGCTGCTTTTTACCTGCCGTCTGAGCGGGATTAAGCCATTGTAAAGCTGTAGCGTTCGGCGAAGTGGTGTATTCGATGCGAACGTGACAGTCTTTGTGGATCAATTGAACGATGAGTGGCGACCCGAGAATTGGATCTGATGGACCCAGGGAAAACGGGATAGGATTGTAAGTTAAGCCGTCGGCGGAAGATTCCACCTTAATAATATTTAGATCACGTGTATCGAGAATCAGAGGGTGATTGTTATCAGTAGGGATGCGCTCCAAACTCAGGATCGCAACCCCTTCCAGGATTCTTTCCTCAAATAAAACATTCAGGTCTAAGTCAATGTGGTTGATTTTGATCTGATGAGGATTGGAGTGGGAGTGAAAGTCCCGCGCAACATCAGACTCTTGATCAAAAACTGAAGCCGGAAGACTTTTTAGGTCAGAATTATTGGTTTGTTCTAGCGACACACGATAAAGAATACCCCCAGTCAACCAAATTACCAAAGCAAGAAAAGAGTTCACACTTGCAGTCAACAGATATTCCAATCCAGGCTCTAACGAACTGAGCATTTACCGCCGTGGGCCTCAAGAAAAAGTTGATCGCGGTAGGACTGCCAGTTACCCGGCAGCCCCCGCACAGATCCCGGCGTGCGGTTTTCCCGCACCGGGCTCTTCTTGAATACTCGCTTCCGCAGCAAGACTAGAGTGATCTTCTGATCACTCTGCGCCTTGTTTCGCTATTCCCAACAGTGAGGTTTGCACTGTGGTCCGGTCCTTCATGCCCGGTCTTGGTTGCATCCTCGCTCCAGCCGCTCTGCCCGACTCTGCCTAGAGCCGCTATTTTGACCGCCCTTTGCAATCTTTTCCGTAACGGACAGGTTCGCAGGTTTAGTTTGAATCCAGCCATAGTTCTCCTCTGCGTTCAGGGTTGATTCAATAGCAAACAATTGGGAGTAAATTGCTCATTGAATTAGGTTCGTAGCATCTTGAACTGCGCGAATAGCAAGCAAGATCGGCCCTCGCGCGTTTTGATCTCAGGCGCGGCGGTCTTGAACTGGATTCACCTCGTCTGCATTTGACGAAATTGCACATTG
>JGI12363J15224_100214_pt1 | contig 12353 bp, 10 predicted proteins | sample ForSoiNitrogNN91_FD_15224 | JGI IMG/M metagenome (IMG submission 15224)
AAGCCGGTGTTTCCGTCGTCGAGATGTTTGGAAAGATGCGCGAAGGCGAGATTCGCGGGCTGCTGTCGATCTGTAACAACGTGATGGTGAGTCTTCCCGATATCAACGAGGTTCGCCGCTCGCTCGAAGGTTTGGAATTTTACGTCTGTATCGATTTCTTCATGTCGGAAGGATCGCGTTACGCGGACGTTGTGCTGCCGGGCTCAGCGTGGAGTGAAGATGAAGGCGTCACGTGTAACAGCGAGGGACGCGTCGTGAAGATCAACAAAGCCAACAATCCACCGGGCGAGGCGCGCGCCGATTGGTGGATCGTGCAGGAGATCGCGCGTCGGATGGACCGTGGCAAGTATTTTAATTTCGCTTCGCCGCGTGAAATATTCGATGAGCTGCGCGTAGCTTCACGTGGTGGCAAGGCTGATTACTACGGCATCACGTGGGAGAAGATCGAAAAGAACAACGGCATCTTCTGGCCCTGCCCGACTGAAGATCACCCGGGCACGCCACGACTGTTTGAGGAACGCTTTTATCATCCCGACGGCAAAGCGAAGTTTCATGCGATTGAATACAACCCGCCGAACGAAGTTCCTGACGAAGAGTTTCCGTTGATACTGACGAGTGGGCGCGTGGTCTACCAGTATCTTTCCGGTAATCAAACGCGACGCATTGGTTTTCTCGTGGAGCAATGTCCGGAGCCGTATGTTGAAGTTCATCCGGAGACGGCGGCAAAGCTGAAGATCAATGACGGTGAGCGCGTGCGTGTGGTCTCACGGCGCGGCGAAGGTGTGTTTCCGGTGTTGGTAGTGCGAACTATTCGCCCCGATACGATCTTTATTCCCTATCACTGGGGCGAACAACTGGCAGTGAATCAACTGACGAACCCGGCGCTCGATCCGACGTCGAAGATTCCGGAGTTCAAGGCATGCGCCGCGCGGATTGAAAAGATTCATTCGCGACAGTTGCCGATTCTTGGCAGGCAACGCAAAGGCGCGTCAGCGAGCGAGGTGAAAAGGGGGTAGCGGATGGAAGAGACGATGTTCATCGATCCGCAACGGTGCATTGGCTGTCGCGCCTGTGTGGCGGCTTGTCGCGAATGCGCGACGCACAAAGGGTATTCGATGATCTTTGTCGATTACATCGATCGCGCGGAGACAACGGCGACGATGCCGACGGTGTGCATGCACTGTAAAGAGCCGACGTGCGCGTTGGTTTGCCCGGCGGATGCGATCAAAGTGGCAGACGATGGTGTGGTGATGTCGGCATTGAAACCGCGCTGTCTCGATTGCCGGAACTGCGTTAATGCGTGCCCGTTCGGAGTGCCGAAGTATAACACCCAGATTCATCTCCAGATGAAGTGTGACATGTGTTACGACCGTTCTTCTGAAGGTTTGAAGCCGATGTGCGCGAGTGTCTGTCCGACGGGCGCCATCTCGTTTGGTAAGTATGAACAGATCGTGCCGTTGCGGCGGACGAAGCCCGTTAACGTGCACGTGTTTGGTAATCAGAAAGTCGAAACGAAAGTTTATTTGATGTTGCCGGCGGATGTTGAGGAGGTGCAGGTCGATGGCTCCGAAACGCTCGCACCCGAGTCGTGGATCGACACGCAGGTCGAACACTCCGATAAGAGCAATGAGTTCTAATGACTTTCTCTGCGTAGCCTCTGCGTTCTCTGCGTCTCTGCGGTTAAAAAGATCTCATAACCGCAGAGACGCAGAGAACGCAGAGGTTACGCAGAGAAGAAGGTGAATATGACTAAGAACGAAAGCGATGTCCAAGCAGCGACCGCGCCCTATCAAGCTGAGTTTCCTTACGAGCGCGACGAGGAAGCGCAGGTCACGCGTCGTGAGTTCTGCAATTTCCTGGGACTGACATCAGCTGCGCTCTTCGTGGGTGCTGCTGGCTTCGCTGGCAAGGCCGCGCTCGATGCACGTGAATCAGTGTCACTACCTGCTGCGCCGATCGAGGGCGCCGAGACGCTTACGCCAAACAGCAGCTTGAATTTCAATTATCCAACGGAGCGCGACTCCGCGATCCTTATTCGCACTGCGGACGGCGCTTATCACGCTTACGGACAAAAGTGTACGCACCTGAGCTGCCCTGTTTACTACGCGCGCGCTGAGCAACGATTGGAATGCCCCTGCCATGAAGGCGCCTTCGATGTTGCGACGGGCGCTGTTCTCTATGGTCCACCACCGCGCGGCTTAGATTTGATCGAGATTGAAGTGCGCGACGGGCAAATCTGGGCCACCGGCAGAAAGATCTGAAGATGCGTTCGAAACCAGGCCAAACCGCAGTGTGGCAAGCACGATTGATCATGCTCGTGATGATCAATATCGCGCAGCTTTGGATCCTCGCGGCGACAGTTGACGCCGCACTCGCTCGTCATTATTCGGTCCTGCTACCACTCGTGATCGCGTCAGGTGTTTGCTTCGCCATCACTCTCTCGATCATCAAGTGGTGGCGCCCAACCTCTCGCAAGACAACCAGCAGCGGCTACATTCGATGAAGCAAAAGATCACCGGTTTCGATAAAGACGACGAGAATCACTGGCGTGCAGTGCTGGCATGCGGTCATCAACAGCACGTTCGCCATGATCCGCCAATGACCAATCGCCCTTGGGTCCTGACGGCGGAAGGACGCGCCTCACACATCGGTCTCGAGCTCGACTGCAAGCGATGCGATGAAGAACCTGCCGCTGATGAATAACTCAAACACTCTTTCCCGTGCCGTAGCAGATCTGTTTCCCGGATACTTCGCCCTCGTAATGGCGACGGGAATAATCTCAATCGCTTGTTTCCTGCTGCAGATGACGACGATCTCGTCCGTCCTGCTCGTCATTAATATTATTGCTTACATCGCGCTCTGCTTGTTGCTACTCCTGCGGCTCGTGTTTTTCTTTTCTCGAGTTAAAGCTGATATCAACGATCACGTCAGAGGCCCAGGATTCTTTACCGTCGTCGCGGGCACGTGCGTGTTGGGAAGCGCACTGCTGATCGTCTTCGATCGATATCGTCCGGCGATGGTGCTTTGGTTTGCGGGCATCAGCCTTTGGATTGTGATCATGTACACGTTCTTCACGGCAGTGACTGTGCGTGAAAACAAACCGTCGATTGAGGCAGGCTTGAATGGTGGCTGGTTGCTTGCGGTCGTCGCGACGCAATCCATTTCCGTGCTCGGAACATTGCTCGTCAGCCGCGTGGTCGACTATCGCGAGCCGATTCTTTTCTTCACGTTGTGCATGTTTCTGATCGGCTGCATGCTCTATCTGCCACTCATCACGTTGATCTTCTATCGCTTCACCTTTGTCAACGTAACCACTGCATCACTCACGCCACCATACTGGATCAACATGGGCGCAGTCGCGATCACGACGCTTGCCGGTGCGCGGCTGATCATTGCTGCTCCCGGATGGCCGTTGCTCAATGAAGTGGTTCCGTTCTTGAAAGGATTCACTCTCTTCTTTTGGGCCGCAGCCACCTGGTGGATTCCGCTACTCTTAGCACTCGGATTCTGGCGTCACGTATACAAAAGATTCCCTCTGAAATACGACCCACAATACTGGGGCATGGTCTTCCCTTTCGGCATGTACACCGTCTGCACATTCCAACTCTCGAACGCCATCGGCTTCCCGATGTTGCTCGTGATTCCTCGTTATTTTATTTACCTCGCGCTGGCGGGCTGGATAGTGACTTCGATTGGGTTGATCGGCACGGTAATCAGAAAAACGGGCGGCCACAGAGTGCCGCCCCTACAGTTGTAGTCTGCCTCCGTGACCGCCTGTTCTATACTTATTTCACACGGCTGCTGCGCTTGCCGCCTACGGCGCTGGATGCGGGTCTCACATCGTCATCGCTATGCATGTCGCGGTCTGTGATCATGCCGACGACTCTTCCATCCTTGATGATCGGCAACATTCCACAATCGTTTCCCACATCAGGCGCGCCGCATCAGTCAAACTTCTAACCGTCAACTGCGATCGCTGATTCAACTGGCGTCAACATCAGAAACTTGCGGAGCAGCTTTATAAGAATTTCTGCAACCTCGTTTGAACCAGTGCGAGCCGCGTATTGCGAGCATTTTCACGTCTCGCCTGTCTGCGTGTCACTGACGAGTCCGTTCCAGGACCACTTTGGGATATGCAAATCGCTCGGCACATCCTTCGCGTCGTGGTAACGAGGCATCGTGGTTGTTGTTGCCCACGCGAAGTAATCGTGCAGCACTAGTCTGAGCCGCTCGTCGCCATCAAGCCGAACGTCTTGCAGTGCCTGATCGAAACAGGCGATCGCTCGCTGGTCCATCTCCTCGTGCGGCCCGTTGCCGCTATGAATCCGGACGACGTAGGTCTCATCACCGCACCGGTCGGAGTACATTGTTGGCCCACCTAGCGCTTCTGCCCAGTATGCAGCAAGGCGCTCGGTGTGCTGGGGATGGAATCCGTGCCTGAATGCATGGCTAACCACTTCATCCTCCAGCACCCGAGTGTGCCAGGCGTGCGCCAACCTCAGCAGCCCGTCGAGACCGCCCGCAGCTTCATAGACTGTTCGCATAGCTCCAGTTTCCCTTCGCAGATATGCTGCATTTTAACAAAAGGAAAAGAAACGCATTGCCCAATTCGCGTGGCGCTCTTGCTGGGCGAGCATCCCGTATTCGGCTGTTACCACAGGGTTGTAGTTCTAGTCCTAGCTGGGGAGCAAAATCTAATAAATCGGGTAGGAGGCGGAGTCACCTCCGCCTTAGGTTGCATCTTGACCCTCTGCCGGTTCGGAAATGACCGAGGCGGACGGAACGGGATCGAACCACCCAACGCGAACATTACTTTCTTGAAACTTCTCTAAAGCCTTACTGAGCCTGTTCTGGAACCAAGTTTCCCCGTGCCATGGATGTCGCTGAATAAATCGCTCGCCCATCGCGGCAAGTAGCATATATTCGAACCGACTTAATTGTCCCTGTCTTGCGCCTTCGGCGATCCTCGACAATTTGTCGTCATCATAGTCTTTGATCGCTTCATTCACCGCATCCAACGACTTGAATCCCAGGCGAAGAAGAAGTCTGGCAGTCCAGTCGTAAGAAAAGTCCGACATACGTCCGTCCGATCCAAGAGTTTTATCGAGATACGCCTTTAGCGAAGCGGGCGTTATTTCTACAGACGATAGGTCCCCTGCGGAAATAAGTGTCTGTGCTCGTTGGGTTAGGTCGCGGTCAGCGTCCTGAATGGCCTGAAACTCACGGTCCGCAATTTCAAGCAATCCCGCAAGGGACATGAAACGACGTTTGATGTCGCGCGGTATTGTAGCGGAGGATTTATACTGAATGTCATGCTCAATTTCGGCCCATGCATGCTGAAGAATCGTTCTTACTTGAACTTCTACGATAGCATGAGCAAATCTTTGATACTCAGGCAGAGAGGTTCTGACTCTGTTTAATGAAACCAAGTAATGAACGCTTTGATATCCGAAGCGCTCTTCTTCTACTAAGCTTTCTCCCTTGTCCGTATACTCCAAGACGGAAAACTCTTCTCGAAGCATTTCATCGATTTCCTGCACTGTGCGTGGAAAGAATGTAATAATCCTAATCGCCGCCTTGTCTGTTATTTGCTCCAAGGGGTTCGAATACATCGGTCGATTTGGATCCAGCTTCGAGGGCTTTGCTGCCTTCCGACCAAAACTTGCTGGGTCTTTCGCGCGGGCCTCAATAGAGTGGGGCCGTATGTCTCGACGCTTAAGCGCCTCGTCAGCAATCGTCTTGGCAGCGCGCGCCAAATCTGCATAAAAGCCCACTACACGGAGGTAATCGGATACAGCTACTTGCTCATGGCGTGCAAAGTCAAATATCTCAGTGGACTCGGCGTTCGGTGCATTCATGGCATATGTAGAGTAGCCGCCGACTCATTCCTAGCACAAGGTTTCCTTCTCTCATCGTCAATAGCCCAACGATGCAGCACGCACAACCGGATGCCCAAGCGCGTCGCAGGTGTCAGACTTGCGGCTTGGTAGTGTCAAACAAAGTTGCGAAGAGTGTCCACTGTGGGACTCTTGCAGCTGTATCCTAGTGTCCCAAACTACTGAGCCTGCGAGATTTGCGAGAAACTGAGCATTTCTGTCGGTCGCCTCAAGAGAAAGTTGCGAAGATTGTCCACTGTGGGGAGAGATTGAAGAAGGCCGCTGGAGCAACTCTGGCGGCGTTTCTCGTCGCCAAGCCGTGTTCCTAATTCAAGCAGATCAAACGTTGGGCGAAACGTCAGTCAGAGTGTGGTCCTTCCTTGTTGGGTTCGAACACGAAATTGAGCAACTCCCACTTTGACCCTCAGATTTGGAAGCTCGTTTTTGACGTTTATGCAAGGCATCCGACTTCGGCTTTGCTCGCGCTTGCCAACTTTATCGCGGTAAAAACAATCTCTCAGCACTATGGGTATGCTAGACGCGTTAGAGGCATTGGATCTGACGATTAAGAGTCTTTATCCGACACTCAATTCTACAAATGGGCCATCAGTTGTATCGCCGCGCGCTGGACGGCAGCATTAACCTTTAGCTAGAAGAGTTGGTGCGGAAATTGCGCGTGAAGTTTAATATTGAATCTAGACCCTATCTAGTCTCGCCGTCAATGATTTGTTCGGCCCGCCGACTCTCAGCACCAAACAAGAGGCGTATGCATCACAAGATTAAATACTTTGCTGTATGAGGACAGTTCCAGATGGCGTAACGATAAATAAACGTTGTTTGTTTTTTGTTAATTGGGGCGTGCGTGCCGGAACGAAGGCTTTTGACTTGTCCTCCCGTATGGATGTTTTGCATCTCTGAGTTGAACTTGCGTGGGTGCTAGGGGACGCATCAGGATCCTTATCGGATAGTAGATACGCAATGAATATACCTGCGAAAAAGAGTGCGCCCAAAATAAGATCTCCCCCTACAGCAGCAAGTAGGGTCAAGATATAAACGAAGAGGGGCTGACCAAAAGAGACGCCCTGTGGAGCGAATAGAAGATCAGAACCGATGAAGAGGAGCCCGACCGCAAAAGCATGCGCGCGGGGATGAAACTTCGTCCTTTCTCTAACGAGATGCCCAATGGCTCCGATCGAAAGGAGATTAAGAAAACATGCAGTGCCTAATACAGTGTATCCGAAACTTCCTGAGAGATCGCGCACTGAGGGCGAAAACGTAATGGTAAAAGCCACCAGCATAAACCAGCAGGTCGCAGCCCAAGCCCCATACGATATGACTGAACCGATAAGCACTGCGGCAGCATTAGGTGCTTCAGGGCGGCTCTTCGGAATTTTATCTAAAATGCTGAAGCAAATTGAAAATGCCAACAGGACAGCACCCAAGAAACCAAAAATAAGGACAATTACATCAAGCCAAGGCATATTCTCGTGCAGGAATCGAACGATCTCGCCGCCACCATGCACAGTGTGCCCAAGCTTAGCCAATGATTCGAGTTCGTTCATCTAGGTAATCTCCCGACTCCCGCCGATATCCCGCGAGCGTATGATGCTCATTTTTAAGAAAGGTTGTAATGGAAGAGCGCGCGGAAGCGTTTGAGTTGGCGTAAACCGCTCCTCGCAAGAGCTCGCAGAAACTGAGCATTTACGAATCGCGCTCCAAAGAGCTTGGCCTAATACTTTGCCGCCGTACTTATTAACGATTTCCATGGGAACCTTTCGATCAATCATCACTTTGACGGCTTCGAGTTGACCAAACGAGGTCCGTAGTGAAAGCCATTCATCCCGGACCACATACCCGCACCTGGTCAAACCCAAGTTGCGAAGATTTCCACTGTGGGCTCCTTAGACTCTTTAGCTCTTGTGTCTTGTGTGCTAACTACTGATTTGAAAGAAACTGAGCATTTCTGGCGTGGGGGTCAAGAGAAAGTTGCGAAGATTGTCCAGTGTGGGGAGCAGTTATCTATAATGATCGAGAGGCCACCCGAGTGTGGCCTCAAGTTTAAGCCAACAAGAAAGGACCAAGAACGATTGTCAGTTTTGATGGTCAACAGGAACGAGTGATAACTTGTTTACCACTGTTGGCCGGCGGAATTGAACTCGCTAGTCTTTCTTTTGCCATCGATTCGGAATTGCAAGTAGTCTTGACAGAGTTTTTCAAAAGAGTATGTTTATGCCTTTATCTCAGCAAGACTCGAGTAAATCCCCTCTAACTTAACTCACACTACTCATTAGGAGAAAACAAATGAACCGAAAGCTATCGATTCTCACTGTAGCCCTTACTGTCTTCAGCGTTGCATTTCTTCTGCAGCCAATTCGCAGTGGAGCACAAGGAACGAAGTTCCACCACACCGAAAATGCAATTCCGGACCAATACATAGTAGTCCTCAACCCTCAGACTTCAGCGTCTCTGGTCAATTCGACAGCCCAAAGCTTGGCTGCTACTTACGGTGGCATAGTAGGATTCGTTTACGCATCCGCGCTTAAAGGCTTCTCAATTCAGATGAGCGAAGCTGCCGCTATAAACCTCAGCAACGATGCGACTGTTGCCTACGTTGATGAAGATGCTGTAGTAAGCGCCTCCGGCACACAACTTAATCCAGCCTCGTGGGGGCTGGATCGGATCGATCAAAGAAACCTTCCGCTAGACAATATTTACACCTACAAACCTACCGGTAGAGGAGTTCACGCTTATGTACTTGATACTGGTATCCGTCCGACACATCAGGATTTCAATGGGCGTGCGTCGATCGCTGCCGACTTCGTTGGGGATGGCCAAGCGGGAGTTGACTGCAACGGACACGGTACACATGTTGCCGGCATTATCGGCGGCACGAAATATGGCGTTGCTAAAGGCGTATCGATTCATGCAGTACGGGTACTAGGCTGTGCGGGCTCGGGGACCATCTCCGGGCTGATTGCAGGAATCAATTGGATCACATCAAATCGTATGAATCCGGCCGTGGTTAACATTAGTATTAGCGCCGGTGCCTCCACGTCTCTCGATACGGCAGTAGCGAACTCAATTGCCTCGGGGATGACATACTCAATCGCGGCGGGGAACGACGGGATAGACGCGGGTACTATCTCACCCGCGCGCGTGACTACGGCACTTACAGTAGCGGCCACAGACATGTTTGATAACCGAGCGGCTTTCACATCGCAGTCTTCTTCCAACTTTGGATCGGTAGTCGACCTATTTGCTCCAGGCAAGTTCATTGTTTCTGCCTGGTACGATAGCGACACCGCAGAGCAAACCATTAGTGGCACGTCGATGGCTGCACCACACGTTGCAGGAGTAGTAGCGCAGTATCTGCAACTCAACCCGACCGCATCGCCCACAACCGTTAATGCCGCGATTATCAACAATGCGACAGTTGGTGTAGTCAATAATCCTGGACCAAATACAGCAAACCGGCTGCTGTATTCCAACTTCTTGCCAGAGCCACTTCAGGCTACCAGCACAGACTTCGACACTGATTCGTTGGCGGACTTCGCCGTGTGGCGCCCTAGCACTGGTGACTGGCATATCTTCTTCAGCGCGACTAGCACATCCAGCCAGGTGCACTGGGGATCTTTGAACGATCAAATAGTGCCGGGAGATTACGACGGAGACCACAAAGCTGACCGTGCCGTATGGCGACACAGCGATGGCACTTGGTACATCATCAATAGCTCTGACAACTCCTCGCGTTATGTCTCCTGGGGGCTTGCCGGCGACATCCCTGTTCCGGCCGATTTCGATGGCGACACCATCACAGACATCGCTGTATGGCGGCCGAGTACTGGCGTCTGGTACATCATCAACAGTTCGACTGGAGGAGTGCGTTATGAAACTTTCGGAACTTCAGGAGACAAACCTGTTGTCGGCGATTATGACGGCGACGGAAACGCCGACATCGCGGTTTGGCGACCGAGCAACAGTATTTGGTACATCCTTAACAGCTCGACAGGAACAGTTCGGTACGAAACGTTTGGTAGTGCCAGCTCCAACGATGTGCTAGTTCCAGCAGACTATGATGGGGATGTTTCAGTTGATGTTGCGGTATGGCGACCAAGCACTGGCGTTTGGTATATCCTACAGAGCACAACGGGAACGCTGCGTTACGAAACGTTTGGACTGTCTACCGATATACCAGTAGCAGCGGATTACGATGGTGACGGTAAGAGTGATGTCGCCATTTGGCGACCGAGTACCGGCGCTTGGTGGATCTTGGGAATTGGAACTACGACTTGGGGCACATCGGGTGACATTCCGATCCCATCGGCTTATAACCGCTACTAGACCCTTAAGAGACTTGGACTGGGTCAGTGCCACTCGCAGCAGATGGTACTGACTCGGCTTATTCTTGGGCCAAACATCTCTCCGGATGAAGATGGGGCAGGATGTGGCGGGACTTGTGACCACCATCGGCGCGGCCTACCGCCGGATATGACGCGAGGCTTTATTCGGTCGCTCGGGTCCGAAGGAAACACGAGTAGAGTGCCGTCTCCACTAACACGCTGCACCCTTAGGCCGGTTGCTCGTCAATGTGCGCGGACTCGGAATAGTCGCAAGATGAGCACTCCCGTACTGTTGCAGGGAACTCAGTAATTTCTGGCGTTGGCGTCAAAAAAGTTCCGCAGATTGTCCACTCTGGGGTCACCTGAAGACCTCATTTCCTTCTTGACTAATGTGCCTTTGCAGCGGCAATTAATCGTGAACGGCAATTTTGTTGGCGATTAGGGCGTTTCTCGCAACCGATGGAAGAAACTGAGCACTTCCGTAGTTGTGGTCAGGAAAAAGTTGAGCGCGGTAGGACTGCCAGTTACCCGGCAGCCCCCGCACAGATCCCGGCGTGCGGTTTTCCCGCACCGGGCTCTTCGTGAATACTCGCTTCCGCAGCAAGACTAGAGTGCTTTCACTCTTCGCCTTGTTCGCTATCTCCAACAGTGAGGTTTGCACTGGTATCCGATCCTTCATGCCCGGTCAGTGTTTCCTTTGTTGGCTTCGTATCACGTCAGCCCCTTCCCCTTGTGAACGGCTCTCCCGTTCTCTGAGTACTATGAGCTGATCTGACTCCCAACTCGTCATCAGTTTACCTGTCTTTATGTCGGCTTCACTTACCTCGCCATCGCGAGGAAGGAGTTGGGCCTCCCAAGTTCTCTGGGGTTTCTCTTCACACATGCCACGCTCTTTGGCGACCCCGGCAGACCCTCGGCAACCTCACCTTTTACGGTTGCTTTGTATTGGCTTCTGGATCTTCGACTCCATCGCCGTCTGCTTTGTTGGACTTGACGAGGCTGTATCAAAGCTTCAGAGAGTGCTGTCTCTCTTACGGCCTATGTGATGCCCTGTGTACGCTTCAATCGTTTCGTTCGCTGATTGACTCACCTCCTCGACGACTGCAACACTCGGTATGAGTGGTTGGTTAGACCTTACTCAATTGGGACTTGCACCCAATCAGAAACACCAAGCTTTGCTTGGCGCACCGAAGATTGTCCACTGTGGGGAGACCACTATTCCTGACAAATCAAAGAAGAGGCGACCCGCGAAGGTGGCCTTACGTTTTTGAAGATAATACAATAGACCGTTATCCACATTCTTTTAGTTGCGTGGGCGAGCCGCTGAAATGCAACGTTGGGCTCTCATGTAATGTATGGACAAGCAAGCTGAACTGTTGGCGTTAGCAAAGCTGCGACAACCCACTCGGTGGAAAGGCTACAAATGCATTGGTGATTATCATGCAGGTGCCTACGCACTGTAACTTCGTGTCGCCCTACACGAAGTCGGCAGGCAACGTTGACGCAGACATCATGGTGATGCTTCAGGACTGGGCCTCCGACGAAACCCTGAGTGGCGCATTCCATGAACCATCTGCCAAGTTAGGACATACTCCGAATCGGCCCACAAATAGAAATCTTATCAGGCTGTTGGATACAATCTTTGGAATTACGCTTCGGGACACTTTCGGTACGAATCTGTTTCCCTTTGTTAAGTTAGGTGGAATGAGTCAGCCCATTCGCCAAGCCGATCTAATAACGGCAGCGCGCCAGTTTGCGTTGCCTCAGATTCGTATCGTCAAGCCGAAGCTAGTCATCTGTCTTGGCCTCGTCACCTTCAATGCCGTAAGGCAAGCGTGTGGTTTGAATCCAAGTCCAGACCTCAGCTCAGCGATCGACAGCCCTTTCAATATCGGACTAACAAGAGTGTGGTGCCAGACACATACTGGAAGATTGGTTAACAGGAATAGAGGAGGAGTCGATCGCGTTTCACAGGATTGGCTGAAAATGAAGTCGGACATCCAAGCGCGAGCCCAACTCGCAGCAGACTCGGCATGAAAAGGGCCTCATTGGTTAGTTGCGTGGGCGAGCCGCTGAAGCACAGCGTTGGGCGTAAAGCACAGAGGATTCCATATGACACAAGCAGAGATTTCCGGCA
>JGI12363J15224_100217_pt1 | contig 12045 bp, 12 predicted proteins | sample ForSoiNitrogNN91_FD_15224 | JGI IMG/M metagenome (IMG submission 15224)
GGGATCAGTCTGCCCAGTTTCGTCATCGGACCGATGCTTGTTTACGTCTTCGCCGTAAAATTCGGCTGGCTCGCGCCGTCAGGACGCTTCGACTGGAGCGACATCATCCTTCCCGCTTTCACGCTCGGCGCCGCGCTATCGGCAATACTGACGCGAATGGTGCGGTCGTCTGTGATTGAAGAGCTGGGCGAGGATTACGTTCGTACCGCGCGTGCGAAGGGTTTGAGCGAGCGCACCGTCGTTTACAAACACGTTTTGAAGAATGGTTTGATTCCGGTCGTCACGATTCTCGGTTTGCAGCTCGGCGTCTTGCTCGCCGGCGCTATCATCACCGAGAAGATCTTCGGCTGGCCCGGCCTTGGTTTATTACTCGTTGAGGACGGCATTGGGAAACGTGACTATCGCGTCGTGCAGGGTTGCGTGCTCGTGATCAGCATGACCTACATCATCGCAAACCTGCTTACTGACATGGTCTATCGTTGGCTAGATCCGCGAATCCGCGTCGGGTAATCGGTGTAATCCGTGGCTAAAAGATGAATCGCCTAACTATCATTGGATTAGTGATCGTCGTCGTGCTCGTCTTCGTCGCGTTATTCGCACCGTGGATCGCGTCCTACGACGTCGGTGCGACTGATCTGACGATGCGTTACCTGCCGCCGTCCGTCGCGCACTGGTTCGGCACTGACTCAACCGGCCGCGACATTTTTTCCCGCGTCGTGTTCGGCGCACGCATCTCTTTGCAAGTCGGACTTATCGTAGTCGCTGTTTCTACTGTAATCGGTACGCTGCTCGGCGCGCTCGCAGGTTACTACGGCGGCTGGGTCGATCGCTTCGTCTCAGGTTACGTCTTCAACGTCTTCCTCGCATTTCCCGGGCTGCTGCTGGCAATCGCGATGGTCGCATTCCTGGGCGCGGGACTAAATAAGCTGATTCTCGCCCTCTGCATCATCGGTTGGGTTGGTTACGCGCGTCTCATTCGTGGCCAGGTGCTGAAAGTTCGCGAATACGACTTCGTCCAGGCAGCACGCGCCCTCGGCGCTAGCGACGCACGCATACTGCTGGTCCACATACTTCCGAACGCGATTCAACCGTTGATCGTGCAGGCGAGCTTGGGAATGGCCGGAGCTGTTTTATCTGAGGCGTCGTTGTCGTTCCTCGGTCTCGGCGTGCCACCGCCCGCGCCATCCTGGGGCGTGATGATCGAAGAAGCTCGCGATCTGTCAACACTGCAAGCCGCACCACACGCGTTAATCTTCCCCGGCATCGCCATCGCGCTCACGGTGCTTGCCTTCAACTTCATCGGCGATGGCCTGCGCGAGTACCTCGACCCCCGGCAACGAGCTCGATGAGCGCAATCTCGATCAGCAATCTCTCGAAAACGTATCCTGTGCCTTTCCGTCGCCTGCGCGCTTTCTTTCGCAGGCCCGTGAAAGATCCGGTCGAAGCCCTGCGCGACGTTTCGTTCGAAGTTGAGACTGGCGAGATCTTCGGATTGATCGGCCGCAACGGCGCGGGCAAAACTACGCTGACGAAGATCGTTGCCACGCTCGTGCAGCCGACCACCGGCAGCGTCTCCGTGCACGGTCACGACAGCGTCAGCGACGACGAGCACGTTCGACGCCACATCGGATTGTCGACCGCTGAGGAGCGAAGCTTTTACTGGCGTTTGACCTCTGAGCAGAACCTGATGTTCTTCGCGCGGCTTCACGGACTTTCTGATCGCATCGCAAAGCAACGTATCAAAGACGTCTTTTCGAAACTCGAGTTGGAAGAAGTGGCACGTCGTCGCTTTGGAGAGCTGTCGACTGGGAATAAGCAACGATTGGCCGTCGCGCGTGCCTTACTCGCGAACCCGCCAGTGCTTTTGCTCGATGAGCCGACGCGTTCACTCGATCCGCTGGCGGCTGCGAGAATGAGAGATTTGATCCGCTCACTCGCGGAGCAGGATCCGCCAGTCACGATTCTCTTGACGTCACACAACCTCGCTGAAGTGGAAACACTCTGCGCGCGCGTGGCGATAATCAGTCGCGGCCGCATTCGCGCGATCGACACACCACGCAATCTCCGCGACCTGACTTCCGGATCTGAAACGGTGCAAATAACTCTCGCAAGCGGCGAGAAGATCTCGTTCACACGACAACCCGACGACGATCTTCTGGATAAGAAGATCAGAGAGTTGCAGACATACGGTAAGCGCATCATCGATATCGAGACTGAGCGAGCCACGCTGCTCGACGTTTTAGAAAGGTTTGAAGCCGCGGATGAACAGTCTTAAGTTACTTCCGAGAAGAATCTTCGCCTTCGTGGCGCGCGACTTCCGCCTGTTCGTGAGCTATCGCATGCAGTTCTTCCTGCGCATACTCTCGGTGCTGACGGTTGTCACAACACTCTTCTTCATCTCGAAGATCTTCGCCGGCTTTACCGATCCGCAGTTCACACAATGGCGCGATCCGCTCGCCTCATGGCTCACAGGTCTCGCCGTCCTTAACTACTTCATGACCGGCTTCTCAAGTCTCGCGAATTCGATCAGGCAGGAGCAGATGCAGGGCACCCTCGAGAGCGTCCTGCTGACGCCTATCAATCTGCCAACGATCATCGTCGCCAGCTCAGCGTGGGATTTTCTCGAGACGACGTTCTTCTCGTTTCTATATCTCTTCTTCGGTCGCGTGTTCTTCGGCGTGCAGTTTCGCGGCAGTTTCTTTCTCGCACTCGTCTTTCTCTTACTAACGACAGTCGTGCTCGCGTGTTTAGGAATACTCTCGGCGAGTTTCGCGATGGTCTTCAAGCGCGGTGATCCATTCGGCATCTTCCTGGGCGCCGGCTCCGCCTTGTTCTCGGGCGTATTTTTCCCAACCCAATTATTGCGAGACTACGCCGGGCCAAAACTCGGCACCATCTCCCTCATCCTCCCCGCCACTCACGGCCTCCAAGGCATCCGCCAAGTTCTGATCGAAGGCCACGGCCTCGCCCAGGTAACCCAACCATTAATCACATTGCTGGGATTCCTGGTCGTCCTCCTTCCCTTTTCTTTATGGGTCTTCGGCCGCGCCGTCCGCCGCGCCAAACGCGAGGGCAGTTTGATCCAGTATTAGTCTTACGACGATCGTAGCGCGACTTGGTCATCGGAATTCATATCCAGAACACGAATGGTAGTCCTGCCGGTTGCCGTCTTTCCTACTAAGTAGACTCTCTGCAACTCGAAATGTTCGTCCCAGTGTTGCCGACGTGGGTGAAATAATTCTGTTAATTGACTAGTCTGAGGATCGATTCCCGTTAGGTTCGTGCCCTTGTGCAGATTGCAATCAATGCAAGCAAGCGCGAGGTTCTCGACATCGTCAGTGCCACCATGGACCTTCGGAATAATGTGCTCAACGTGGAGCGCTGCCCAGGGAGAATCATCCTGATGCAGGCGGCAATATTCGCAAGCGTTGTGAGCGCGATCTCGAACGTGTGTTCTAACTTGTCTGTTGATCATCGGGCGAACTGGTGAGGTGTTGCGCCTGTCGTTTTAAAATGGCGACGAACTTATTGGCACGGACGTACCCAGCATATTCGGCACGCTCGTCCTCTGTGAGTTCGCCCTCTGTTGATTTGCGCGCCAGCTCTTCTATGCGCGCCTCAAGCTGTGGGTCCGGGCGAAAATGAATTATTGCATCAGCTCTGCCTGGCAAGACGATTTCCATCAACGGCCTCACGCCACGATCGAAAGCGAGGATTTCTGAGTTTACTGCCATGCGCCGAACTTATCACTCCCCGACCTATTTATCAATTCATTCTACTTGAGCCACAAAAACTCAAAAATCATTTTGCGACTTTTGTGCCTTTTTGTGGCTAATGCTAACATCCAGAGCAATGCAGCGCGGCGTCGCAGAAAGTGTTCTGGATCTGATAGGCCAGACTCCCCTTCTTCATCTTTCCCGTTTCGCACAACCACCACTCGCCGGCATCTACGCAAAAATCGAATGGCTTAATCCTGGCGGATCCGTTAAAGATCGCGCCGCGCTGGGGATGATTCTCGACGCCGAGGAAAAGGGTCTGCTCAAGCCCGGCTCGACCATCATCGAGCCCACTGCCGGAAATACAGGCATCGGGCTCGCACTCGTGGGAGTCGCGCGCGGCTACCGTGTTATCCTCTGCGTCCCGCGAGGCTTCGCCGAAGAGAAAATGAAGCTAATCGAAGCCCTCGGCGGCGAGCTCGAATACGTCTCCCACGAAGTGGGCATGCAGGGCGCGATCGATCGCTGTCACAAGCTCTCAGAAGCGATCGACGACAGTTTCGTGCCGCAGCAATTTGAGAATAATGCGAACCCGTGTTTTCATGAACTCACGACCGCACGCGAGATCATCGAACAAATGAACGGTGAGATCGACGCGGTCGTGATCGGCGCGGGAACTTCGGGAACATTCTGCGGTGTCGCGCGCGCGGTGCGAAAGCACAATCAGAACGCGCTGTGCGTGCTCGTAGAACCGGAAGGATCGATTTACGGCGGCGGCCAACCTGGACCAAAGAAAGTTGAAGGCATCGGCCAGCGCGATTTCATTCCGAAGATCTTCGACGCGAGTCTCGCTGACGAGATCCTGATGGTCCAGGACGACGAGGTTTGCGCGGCGCTGAAGAAGATTGCCAAACTGGAAGGACTGCTCGGCGGCTGGTCGTCGGGCGCTGCCGCCGCCGCGTCGTATAAAATCGCGGAACGACTTGGCCCTGGCAAACGCGTCGTCACGGTTTTCCCGGACGGCGCCGAGCGATATCGCAGCCAGGGAATTTTTGACGAGTAACAGAATATGGGATTTGCAACTACAGCCATTCACACCGGATCAGAACCTGACGAAGCAACAGGCGCAGTCACCGTTCCGATCTATCAAACGTCAACGTACGCACAGGACGCGCTCGGAAAGAACAAAGGCTACGAATACGCGCGCACACAAAACCCGACGCGCTCCGCAGTCGAGCGAAACATCGCCGCAATCGAAGGCGGACGTTTCGGTTACGCATTCGCTTCCGGCATGGCCGCGATCGATGCAACGTTGCGACTAGTCAAAGGCGGTGAACACGTCATCGTCTCCGATAACACATACGGCGGCACCGCACGTCTTTTCAATCGCATACTCGCGAACTATAACCTCACTTTCGATTACGTCGACACATCCGATCCACTGAACGTCGAAGCCGCGATCAAGCCAAACACAAAGATGGTGTTTGTCGAGACGCCGACCAATCCCGTGATGATCCTTACGGATCTGAAGGAGGTCAGCGAGATCTCGCATCGCGCCGGTGCACGCGTTGTTTGCGACAACACTTTCATGTCGCCGTACCTGCAACGCCCGCTCGAGTTTGGCGTCGATATTGTCGTGCACTCGACTACGAAGTATCTCAACGGTCACTCGGACGGCGTCGGTGGCATCGTCGTGCTGAACGATGAAGACGACGCGAACTGGATCGGCTTCGTGCAAAACAGCGCGGGCGCGATTCTCTCACCGTTCGATTCGTGGCTCGTGCTGCGCGGCACGAAGACCCTCGCCCTGCGCATGGAACAGCACGACAAGACCGGCCGCGCCGTCGCCGCATTTTTGGAAGAGCATCCGAAGGTAAAAAAGGTTTATTATCCCGGCTCCGTGTCGCACCCGCAGCACGCTCTGGCGCGCCGGCAGCAACACGGTTTTGGTGGCATGGTCTCGTTTGACGTCGGATCGCTGGAAAACGCGCGGAAGGTGCTGGAGTCTGTTAAGCTCTGCACGCTCGCGGAAAGCCTGGGCGGCGTGGAAACGCTGATCTCGCACCCGGCGACGATGACGCACGCATCGGTTGACGAAGCAAAGCGGCAGCGATTAGGGATTACTGATGGGCTGGTGCGTATCTCGGTCGGGATTGAGGATACGGACGATATCATCGCCGATTTGGATCAGGCCCTGGGACAACTTTAGAACAGGATTTTCAGGATCAACAGGATGGGTTACAATCTCCCGGTTCTCAGCCTTTATTTAACGACTTCCTATTAGCTCTCCATTTATGATTGTTGAGTTATACGCCAAATCAGATGTTGGCCGAGTTCGACGTGGCAATGAAGATAATTTCCTCGTACTCGACCTGTCGACCGAAAAAACCTGGACCGGCGCCGACGGCAATCCACCACCCGAGAATTTATTTCGCTTCGATTTGGGCGACAAAGGCCTCGTCCTCGTCGTTTCTGACGGCATGGGCGGCGCACTAGCCGGCGACGTTGCGAGTCGCATGGCCGTCGATTCAGTGCGCAAGATGCTCGTGGGCGAGGGCGACGCCTCGTGCGATCCCGATCTCGATCTGGTCGAGTGCCTTAAATCCGCAACGCATTACGCCAACACTGCAATCCATCTCAGAAGTCAGGAAGACTCGCGCTGCGCGGGCATGGGCGCCACGTTTACGGGCGCGGCGGTCCGCGGCGATAACCTGGACCTCGTTCAGGTCGGCGATTCTCGTGGCTACGTCATTCGTAAAGATCAGATTCGACTCGCGACGAAGGACCAGTCGCTCGTGCAGCAACTGGTTGACGTCGGACAGATCAGCGAATCGGAAGCCGAGACGCACATGTTCCGCAACGTGATACTGCAAGCACTCGGCGCGCAGAGTGAAGTGCAGCCCGTGACGGGCAGGATTCGTTTGCGACAGGACGATGTCGTGTTGCTTTGCAGCGATGGATTGTCAGGGAAGTTACGCGCGGAAGATATTCAGCACATCGTGGTCAACAGCAGGGATGATCTTTCGAAAGCGTGTGATGCGTTGATCGAAGAGGCGAACAATCGCGGTGGTGAAGATAACATTACCGTCGTGCTCGCGCGCTTCTCCGGTGATGATTTGGAAGCGCCTTCAACGGATCGGATCACGATCGAGCTGCCACCACTCGAAGAAGACAAGACGCTCGACGACACCTACGAAGCCGACACCGAACCACATTAATTTAGCCGCGGATAAACGCGGATTAAGTTTTTGCCCGCCAATCGGGCTCGCCGCCGATCCTCTTGACGTAAATCGACGCGCCTTCAATACTCTCAACGCAAACGCGTTCGCCTGCTTCCAACGGTGGCTCACCGGGCGCGGGATACGCGGTCCACGTTGATCCAAACACTTTCACCGCGCCTTCCTGTAACGCTCCCCGGCTTGATGAAACCACAGTACCGATCTTCCCTGGCAGTGCATCAACACCGCTGCGCAGCGATTGTCCACTCTTCTCACGTGAAAAGTACTTGATAAAGATCGTACGTGAGGCGGCGGTCAACGCCATCGACACTACCGCAAAAATCGCAAACTGTATCGCGAGACTCTCAATCCCGATGAACCCTGCGAAGGCAGCCGCGAGCGCGCCGACGCCGAACCAGAGCAGCACGAAGCCCGTCGTGAAGATCTCCGCCACGATGAGTATCGCACCCAGGATGCACCAGAGAATCCAGATCCAATCCATCGACTGACTCAGCCCTTCGCCAGATTCTTCAACACGAACCACACATTCGCAGGACGCTCGGCCAACCTGCGCATGAAGTAAGGATACCAGTGTTTACCGTATGGAACATAGATTCTTACATTGTAGCCGTCGCGCGCGAGCTGCCGCTGAAGATCACGCCGGATGCCGTAGAGCATCTGAAACTCAAACTTCTCTTTCCCGATTCCCTCACGCTTCACAAAATCAATCGTCGCATCGATCATCTTCGGATCGTGCGTCGCGATACCGTGATAAGTGCCGCTCGCTAACAGCAGTTGCATTACTTTTATGTAGTTGGCGTCGACGTCTTTCTTATCAGGAAATGCGACTTCCGGCGGCTCGCTGTACGCGCCTTTGCAGATGCGAATGCGCGCGGGCAGTTTCACGAGCTCCTGCGCGTCGGCGTAAGTGCGATACAAGTACGACTGCAACACGATGCCGACGTCGTTCAGCCCGAATTCAGCGCGCAGTCGTTTGAAGATGTCGATCGTTACCTGCGTAACGTCGGAGCCTTCCATATCGACTCGTACAAAGTTTCCTCGGCGATTAGCTTCTTCAACTATGCGACGCGCGTTTCGATAAGCCAGCTCCGGATCGAGACCGAGCCCAAACTGCGTTAACTTGATCGAGACGTTCGAGCGAATGCGACTCTCATCGATCTTCGCGAGAATGTTCAGATATTCGGCGACTTCTCCATCGGCTTCAGCAGCACTGCCGACCGACTCGTTCAAGTGATCGAACGAAGCCGTACAGTTTTCTGAATTGAGCTGACGAATAAAAGGAATTACTTCCTCAATAGAGTCGCCGGCAACGAAACGAGTGGTGAGTTTCTTGAAGAAGCCAAAGCGTGTAGCGAAATCCTTTAACCCTTCCCGTTGGGACAACCAAAGCAGCGAGTCTCTTGTGATCATCTATTTCAGTCCGTTATCTGGTCCGTCCCTGTGGTATCCTTGGCGGCGCCTTTCTCCACCCAGCCAAGGAGGAGCATTTGCACACGAGCATCAAAACGAGGAACCTGCCCGGATGCGATTGAAGCTCGTAATCGCCGCTTCGGTGCTGGCGGCAGTTGTGGGCGCCGGCATCTGCATCGCGCTCGTGTTGGGTGTCTTCTCAGTCAAAGCCCTGTCGAATCCGGGGCTGCTGGTTACTTCCACTCTCGTACTGCCAATCGCGACGATTGCTTTCGCTTCGATCTTTGTTTACCGCCACACTGCGCGTCGTCGCAAGTTACAGGCATTTCTCACTGCGATCATCGCGATCATCCTGACGCTCGCTTTTTTCATCGCCGCTTCGATAGTGACCGGACGCTACCGGCCACTCGAGCCGCGCCCACCCGCCGAACACGTAGCTAGTTGATCGTATTCAACCCAATCTCTTTTTGCACCGGCCGCAGCGCATCGATCACGAAACGTATGTGATCGTCGATATTGACTCCCAACTCTTCGACTCCTTGTTTGATGTCGTCGCGATTTACCGATCGTGCGAATGCTTTGTCTTTAAGTTTCTTCTTGACTGATGAGACTTCCATGTCGTCGAGACTACGCGAAGGCCTCACCAGAGCGCACGCCACGAGAAAGCCACAGAGCTCGTCAGTGGCGAAGAGTGCGCGGGCCATGTCTGTATCGCGCGGCACACCTGTGTAAGTCGCGTGGCCCATGATGGCGCGAATGATTCGATCAGAGTAACCGCGCCCGCAGAGTATGTTGGCGCCGGTGAACGGATGCTGATCGGCAGTCGGAAACATCTCGTAATCGAAGTCGTGAAGCAGTCCGACCATTCCCCACTCGTCTTCGTCCGCGGGTCCTTCGTTATAACGCTTCGCGCACGCCCGCATCGCAGCCTCGACAGCCAGCGCGTGTTTACGCAGGCTGTCGCCCTTTGTGTATTCACACAACAATTCCCAGGCTTCAGATCGTTCAGGCATGAGTGAGTTTTGTAGCACAAAATCAGTTAAGCCACAAAAAGGCGCAAAAGACACACAAAGGAATTTCTGTGACTTTTGCGCCTTTTGTGGCTTAACTATTTTGCGGCGCTGGCGATGTAGCCGGGGCGAGCGCGGACCGCTATGTTCTTTCGGGTCGTCTCGACTTTGATCTTCCGGTAACGGTTGTCGCGATCTTTGTTGAGCGGGTAATAACCGAGCAGGTATTGCGTGCGGAGCTCAGCAGCAATTTGTCCAAAGGCGTCAGGCAACGACGCGATGGTGTCCGCGCGCAGCAATCGTCCGCCCGACTTATCTGCCAATTCTTTCAGGTAACTGTCGGCCGTCTGATAAGCCATGTCCAGCGTTCTCTCGATCGAGGCGTCTTCAGGACGACCCGTCGGAGCAGGTACACTTGGTCCAGAACCGGGCACACGCGGCATTGTCCGGTCGCGATCGGAAGGATTCGGCGTCCTATCTTCAGGACCACCAGTCGGTGCCGGACCACCATTCGGATCCGGATAACGATTGCGCTCCTCGTCACGGCGACGGCGCATGATCTCGCCAGCGGACGGCAATCCGAATGGACCAGTCTTCTGTTGCGTACCTGACGTTGGCACGCCATCGCCGCCCGGGAAAGTGGGCGCAGTAGTTCCGCTCGGAGGCGGTTGTCTGATCGTTCCAAGTGTCGGCAACGCTGGTGTGACTTGATCCGACTGTTCGCGCGCCAGTTTTTCAGTGGTCGCGCGCGTGTCGTAGCGAATCGGATATACGACCACACCTTCCTCGTCGAGATAGCGCACGTTGGCTGCAAATGTCGCTTTGTCGCTAAACCAATCCATGCCGTCACTAAACAGCACGATCGCTCGGCGGCCACGAATCTTACGCAACGTATTCAACGCCAGCTCGAACGCGTCGTAGACCTTGGTTCCCTCACCTGGTCGCGTGCTGTTGATCGCGGTGTGCAAAGTCTCTCGATCGGAGGTGAACTCGTTTAAATCGTTAATCTTGTCGTCGAAAGAAATGATTTTGACGCGATCGACCGGCTGCAACTGCTGCACGAAAGTAAACGCTGCGTTCTGAATCAGCCGGAGATGCTCTTTTGTGCTGGAACTCGTGTCGAGCATCAGCACGACGTGAAATGGAGCGGCGACTTTACCGAAGAAAGCAACTTCTTGCGGCACGCCATCTTCCGAAATTTTGAATTCTTCCTGAGTCAGGTCGGTGATGTAGAGTCCATCGCGGTTGGTTGCGATGATCGGGACGGTGACGAGATCGGTTTCGGTTTTGAGTGTCTCGAGATCTTCAGGCGGCTCTGGCGGTGGCGTCGCGGAGGGTTGCGGCAGCGCGGGTTGTTTTTGACCGCCGGGCTTCGATTGCGCGAAGACAGCGGTGAGTGCAAGCGCGACCACCAAAAAAATGGAAAAGGCATAACGCGACGCAGGTGAAAACATTCAGTCCCTCCTCACGCGAAACCCGGGCAATCGAACTTTAGAAGAAAAGAGGCGAAGAAACCAGTCGGCGGTAGGATGTTGACGTTGAGGATAACGTTTCCTTTGCGTCTTTGCGATCTTTGCGTCTTTGCGTGAGAACTCTTCATGAGCGCCGCAGGTATTTTTCACGCAAAGGCGCAAAGAACGCAAAGACGCAAAGGCGCGCATAGTTCACTGAGAGGGCCTGAATCTGACGCGACTGATGCGTCGTTTTTCAACTCGCTCCACGCTGAACACGCCCACAGCGTCTACAATGCGATCGCCGGGACGCAATAACCGCCCAGCCTTTGCGAGCAGATATCCGGCGATCGTTGTGTAGCCTTCGTCCTCTGTCAGACCGATTCCGAACCGCTTGTTGGCGTCGCGCACAGCTAGCATTCCGTCAAGGATGTATGCCTCACCATCTTTGCTGACCTGCGCCAGCGTCTCTTCGTCATACTCATCGTTAATCTCACCGACGATCTCTTCAAGCAGATCTTCGAGCGTGAGTATGCCTTCGAGTCCGCCGTGTTCGTCCACGACAAAGACGAAATGGACCTGCGACGCCTGCATCCGCTTCAACGCGACACCCAGCGAAGCAGTTGATGGAATAAACTCAGGCGGCCGCACCCAACGCCTGAGATCGAAATCCTCCTCGTTAGTAACTCGCCCCATGTCGAGATCTTTTCGAAAGAGCAAACCAACAATGTCGTCCAGGTCATTTCCATAAACTGGCAGACGCGAGTAACTGCCCGTGAGAAAAGCTCGTCTGACGTCGTCGAGAGTCGCAGTAACTGGCAAGGAGACAACTTGCGGACGCGGCACCATTGCCTCTTTCACGGCAGCGTCAGAGAAGTCGAAAACCTTGTGGATCAACTGCTGTTCTTCGGATTCGAGATAACCACTCTGTCGCGACACATCGATCAAGTGTCGCAGCTCACCTTCCGTGTAGACAGATCCATGGTCGCCGCTCGGATGCAGTCCAAACAGACGCACGACGCGCGTGCCGGACCAATCAAGCAGCCGTATGGGCCATTGAAACACTTTATAGAACGCGTGGAGCGGCCACGAGATCGCGAGGGCAACCGCCTCAGCACGTTCGAGCGCCAGCGTTTTCGGAGCAAGCTCTCCCAACACGATGTGCAGAAACGTGATGATCGAAAACGCGATTGCAAACGAGATCGTGTGCAGCGTCACT
>JGI12363J15224_100223_pt1 | contig 11622 bp, 9 predicted proteins | sample ForSoiNitrogNN91_FD_15224 | JGI IMG/M metagenome (IMG submission 15224)
AAAGCGACTGCCAGTGCTGGAAACCGCACTCGTTGAGGGTCGTAAGCACAACGTTAAGACGATCATTGGCACGCAGAACCGCGCCCAAATCAGGCAGCACTATGAGGACGCAGCCCCCACGATCATCGCCGCCTCACACACTAAGATTTTCCAGCGCACAAATGAAGTGGAATCCGCTCGTTGGGTGTCGGAGATGATCGGGCAGAAGGAGATCGAACGGCCCCGCGTTTCGACTACCGCATCGGTGCAAACTTATGGCCGCGACTCACTCAATTATGCACCCGGAATTGAGCAGCATTACGTGGTCAGCACCGAGCAGATCATGGCCTTAGAAAACCTAAACGGTTATTGGAAATATGGCGATGCCGTTGTGCCTTTTCGCATTGAACCAATCAAGCGACCGAAGCGTGCCCGCGCCTTTGTTCCGCGTTCGACGCTGCCACCAGTTAAGCCAGCACCGCCGCGACCGTTACCCGTCGCGCCGCCCGCCTTCGCCACCGGAAACGGTCACGATCACAAACGCGAAACCGAAATCCAAATCGAACCTACCGGCGATCCTAATGATCTCGATATTAAGTTCTGAGGTAGCGCCATGTTGACCATCAGTCCACCACTTTCAGCAGGACAGGCGAAGGATTACTACACGCAGAAGTTCACCAGCGCGCAGGAGAACTACTACAGCGAAGCGGGCGAAGTTAAGGGCCGTTGGTGTGGAAAACTCGCCGACGAATGGAACTTGAAAGGCGAGGTAACAAGCGAGCAGTACGAACGCTTAGTGCTAGGTCAAGACCCGCACACTGGCGAACAATTGATCAAGTCAGTCAAGGCCCGCGAGATTATTGACGAGTTCGGGAAGAAGACGATCACCTCCACACACCGCGCCGCTTGGGACGCGACTTTCAGCGCCCCTAAGTCTGTTTCCTTAGCGGCAGAAGTTGGCGACGACGAACGGCTCATAGAGGCCCACCGAACAAGCGTCACGGTGGCCGCCAACCGCGTCGAGGAATACTTGCAAGCGCGTGGCGGCGGCAATAATCCTGCGATCACAACGGGCAAGATGATAGCGGTCCAATTCGAGCACACATCATCACGACCCGATCGCGAGCACGGTTACGCCGCGCCACAGCTCCACACGCATCTTGTGATCTTCAACATGACTCAAACCGAGGACGGCACGGTGCGCTCCGTGCAGTCGAAACAATTATTCGACAGCCAGGTATATGGAACCGCAATCTACCGCGCCGTTCTAGCCGATCAGTTGCAAGAGCTAGGTTACGAAATTCGAGTTGATCCACGCACTGGCGCACCGGAGATCAAAGGCTTTACTGAGGAATATCTACAGGAAGCCAGCCCACGCCGCAAAGAGGTAGTGAACGATACCGAGCAAGCTATCGAACAGCTTGAGCGTGAGGGAAAGACAGTCACAAATACCGCAAAACTAAAACAAACCGTAGCCCGCAATAATCGCCGCAGCAAAAACTCTGATCCCGAGTTAATGCGAACCCGCGCCCTCGAGATGGACGTAAGGCACGACTATCAAGCGCAACGCTTTGTAGCGCAAGCGCGGGAGCGCGGTCCAATTCGCTTGGACCGCGACGAGATGCAGATACGTGCTCAGGAGGCCGTCACCTTTGCTCGTGACCATGCGATGGAGCGCAACGCCGTGGCCGATGTTCGAGACGTATGGAGCAACGCCTACCGCCGCAATCTTGGCCGCACTACCTACGAGGCAGTAAGGAGCGAATTCAGCCAACGACTGGAAAGCGGCGAGTTTATCAGCATCACCCGCGACCATCGCACACCCGCGATCACTACCGAGCGCATGGTCGAAATGGAAAAGGAAAATATTCAGAGCGTAATCAATGGTAAGGGTCATGCTCCGGCAATCGTTCGCGCCGAGCGCGTCAGGGATGTTGTTGCCGACACGGCCAAAAGTCAGCAGCTACGGCTTAACGCCAATCAGCGATCAGCGATTGAAACGATTATATCCAGTGACGATCAGATCGTTGGTCTGCAAGGTGGCGCGGGTACTGGCAAGACTACGGCGCTCTCTGTGGTGAGAGCAGCAGCCGAGAAGGAAGGTTATCAGGTACGCGGTTTCGCTCCCACGACTCGCGCTGCGAAACAGCTTGGCGAGAGTGGCATTAAGACTGAAACTCTCCAAAAGTTTTTGTGCCGGCGGCAGGAGCCGAAGACCGCGAAACGCCTTTTCGTGCTGGACGAAAGTTCACTAGCCAGCACCAGACAGATACATCAATTCTTGGCACGGCTTAACGCCGCCACAGATAAGGTGCTCTTAGTCGGCGATGTGCGCCAGCATCAGGCCGTCGATGCCGGTAGCCCGTTCGAGCAACTACAAAAGCACGGCATGATGACTGCGAAACTTAGTGCGATCGTGAGGCAGCGCAATCAGGAATTGAAAGCAACAGTCACCGATCTATCCTATCGCCGCATTAAAGAAGCAGTCACCGCCTTAGAAAGCCGAGGCAAGGTGATCGAGATCGGAGACGAGCGTGAACGCCTGCAAGCAATGGCCCAGGACTACGCCAAGAATCCGAGTAGCACGTTAGTAATATCACCAGCCAATCGCGAACGCGCTCAACTCAATTCGCTTATTCACCGTGAGCTACAGCGCGACGGCAGCGTGAGCCGTGACGATCATCAAATGAAAATCTATGCTGCTCGAAACGATATGACCGGAACCGAGCGCACCTTCGCCAACGCTTACCGACCCGAGGACGTTATTCACTACAACCGCAGCAGCAAAGTCTATAAGGTCAAAGCTGGCGACTACGCGAAAGTCGTAGATACCAACCACGAGAAGAACGAGATCACAGTTCGCTTTGCTGATGGCCGCACCGCTACTTACAACCCGACTCGCTTATCCGGCGTTAACGTCTACACCGAAGCCGAGCGCCTGTTCGCAGAAGGTGATCGCATTCAGTTTCGCGTCCCGTTCGCAGAGCAAAAAGTAGCCAACGGTGAACTAGGCACGATCACCCAGATCGAACCGAACCGAATCCACGTAGCCCTCGACGACGAACGCCGAATCAGCTTTGACCCGCGCCGCTTTCCGCATATCGATCACGGTTACGCCGTCACCAGCTATTCGTCTCAGGGGTTAACGGTAGATCGTGTGCTTCTCAATGCCGACACGCGGGAATCAATGCAGCTACTCAACGACCGCATGGCCTACGTCGCGCTTTCCAGAGCACGGGACGAAGCTCTGATCTATACAGACTCGGTTCCGAATCTGCGCGAGACTCTGAGCCGCGCCGCCGATAAGGAAATGGCGCTTGAAGCCACCGACAACTCACGCGAGAAGAAACAAGAACGCGACGATCTCACCAACAATCCTCTTGCCCCGCACAATCTGCCCCACACCGAGCACAGCTTGGACCAAAACACAACCCACATCGAAGCAACTCAGGCGCAAGCTGCCGAGCTTGCCGCCGACGCCGAGGAAATCGAGCTCGCCGCCGCTGCGTTGCTGATTTAGAAAGACCCAGAGAGCTTTGAGGTTTTATTAATGACTACACACACCGACTCCCGTGCAGCAAAGCGGACACAACTTCTAAAAGTGTCCGACGTCGCTCAGTTGTTGAATGTCAAACCACGCACGATCTACGAAATGGTGGCCCAAGATCGCATCCCCTATCGCAAGCCGCCCGGCTCAAACATTCTCCGATTCGATCTCGAAGAAATCTTGGAGTGGACGCGCCGAAAAAACTAATGACTTGAGGGATCGATGCTGCTACCATGCGCGCGTTCTCTTGGTGGCTGCAACGCTCAAGGAGAACACAATGTCTGTTTACAAACGAGGAAAGAAAGGCACGCACTGGCATTACTACTTTCGAGTGCGTGGCGTCCGTTACCGAGGCGTGATTTCCGAGGCACGGACGAAGCAGCAAGCAGAACAAGCTGAGAGTAAGATCAAACAGGAGATCTTTGAGGGACGTTTTGGCCAACTCGATTTAGGCAGCGAGAAATTGGCTGACTTCATCGAAAAGATCTTTGTGCCGTGGTCCAAAGCGAATAAGCGCTCGTGGAAACATGACGAGTTTCGAGCTCGTACAATCCGCGAGTATTTTGGCGGCAAAACCTTTCGCGAGATTTCGCCGCTGTTGGTTGAAAAATTCAAACGTGACCGACGCGAATCGATCACGGCGCGGCAGACGGTTCGTAGTTTAGCCTCAGTCAATCTCGAGCTTCATCTACTGAGTAAGGTTTTTAATCTGGCGATTGATTACAAGGTGACGGATACGAACCCCTGCAAGAAAGTAAAGAAGTACACGTTGGACAACAAACGTTATCGTTATCTCATGCCGGAAGAAGAACCGGCGCTGATGGCCGCTCTTGAAGGGCCACGCGCACATTTGAAACCGATGGTAAAGATAGCGTTGGGAACTGGAATGCGCCTGAGCGAGCAACTTCATCTCTGTTGGGAGAGAGTGGATTTGTCACGCGGAGTCCTGATCTTAACCAAGACGAAGACTGGTAAGGATCGTGAAGTCCCGATGAATCCCGAAGTCTTTGAGATCCTGAGTGCTCTCCGCACACAATCAACCGGACGAGGATACGTGTTCATAAACCCTCAGACGGGAAAACGGCTTAAGGAGATCAAGAAGGGATTCAAAACGGCTCTAAAGATCGCGGGAATCGAAGGTCTGGTTTGGCACGATCTCCGTGCTACCTTCGGGACGCGACTCGGTGAAGCTGGCTTCGACGCTTTTACAATCGCGGCGCTAATGGGACACTCTGACATTCACACGACGGCTCGTTATGTTCGTGCGACGGAGAGAAACAAACGTGCAGCGGTTGAGGCAGCAATGCTCAGTTCCAAACAGGTTGTCCACAAATTGGCCACACGCCCACTACGACCACTTGCGCTTGACGCTGTAAACTGTTGATAATTAAGGCATGGCGGGGTAGCTCAGATGGTTAGAGCGTGGGATTCATAACCCCAAGGTCGGCGGTTCGATCCCGCCCCCCCGCTACCAACTTCTCCTTTATTTTCAATCACTTACAAACTAGCAGCGGATTGCAGGTTCGCCGCCATTCCCTGTTTTGCCGAGATTTTGCCGAGATTTTTTTCACTGTTGAAACTTTCTTCCCTTTTGTAGCTGGCAACTAGCTCCATCGCCCGTTCCATTTCCTCGGTTGATGCATGGGTGTAGTCGCCTGTCATGCTCGTGGCGCTGTGGCCTAGGATGTCACGGCGGACATGCTCGGACACTCCCATCTCAGCAGCTCGCGAACTCCACGTATGTCTCAGATCATGGAACGTGAGATTGACGATCTTAGCTTCTCGGCATGCCGTAACGAACGCCTTCTTAGTGTCAATGAATCTTGATCCAGTCTTGTCGCTGGTGAAGATATATTCGCCCGTGGTCTCATCTTCACACAGTCTTCTGAAGATGGCCGCAACTCGTTGACTCATCGGAATCGTTCTAGGCTTACCTTTCTTCGTCTTCTCTATAAGGAGCCAGCCTGGAAGTATTTCCCAAACCTCTCCTTTAATCACACGACTTAGACTTACGGAACCAAAGTTCACATCATCACGCTTAAGCCTGAGCAACTCGCCTTTACGCATCCCCGTGCATAGAGCTACCACCGTGATCGCTCGCAAGTATTCACGTCTGCCGACGAGTCCTATATTAAAGAGCGCCTTCTCCTCCTCTAGCGAGAGACGACGATTCCGTTTCCGACGGGCCGGTATTTTAGCTCGCACGGACTTTGGCAGTTCCTCACACGGATTGGCTGAGGCAACTTTCTCCCTAATAGCCATTCTGAAAATCGATGACAGTAGCGTGACCTCTTTGTTAACCGTAGTGGGACTTCGTTTCTTGTTCACAGCTTTACCGTTATCCAGCACCTCCCTCCTGACGGTATCGCTGTTCAGCCGTTCGTTGATGAATTTGACTACGGGCATCATCGTGATTTCGTCGAAGCGTTTGGTCTTGAAGTACTCTTTCATGACTTCACAACGGAACTCGTCATGCCCCGAAGACGAGTAATGCTCGCGAGCGAACGGCAAGTAAACCTTATCTACGAAGGTCGCAAAGTCTTTCAATTGTTCCCGCTCCATTTCATCGCGGAAAGTGCCATCGAGGGCCTTGCGACGCTCCTGGTACGCGAATTCGGTTGCTTCTTTTTTGTTAGCGGCGGTTTTGGCGCCGTTCTTTCCGTTGAAACTCCCGGTATAACGGTTACCGTTAACAAAGAATTCGTAATGGTAAAACTGACCTCTTTTTCTGATGTACATCAGAAGCTCCTTTCTTCGGGTCGCGGTCGGAAAGAAGCGAGCAGAGTGTATCGCTTCTGCGAAATCCGTAGCAACGCTAGCTGAGTGCTCGCAGCTTCTTCTTTGGCTGTTTGGCCCACTCGAGCAACTTCACGCGCGGGAAGACTGTGACGCCATCGAGATCAAGAAATGGGATTGGATGTGAGGCTTTACCTTTTTGCGCCTTACCGACGAGGTTTCGAATATGACCGTCTGAGCAATTTAGGAGGAGTGCTGTCTCTTTAATGGAGACGAACTCTTTCGCCATAATGCGCCGCAGAGTGACGGCGAGTTTCTCATCTTCAGAATCGGCAATCGACGAATTTCCTGATTGCGGTTCTCTTGCCTGGTGCTCCACTAAGACTTCTCTCGAAATCCGTCGAATCCGTTCATCTAGTGAACCGAGGAGGTCGTCTTTAACTTCGGTGCTCACGTTGCTGCTCCTTTAAAAATCGTGGTTCCAACTCTCTCTCTCTACCTACATAAGTACTGTCGCAAATTGCTTCGGTACTTTTTACATACTGAAGCGTCCGGCTTCACTAACGCCTCTTTGTTCCGCTTCCTCCACCTGCCAACCAAACGGACGAAGACGAGCAATTTGGGTTGAGCTCGACAATTTCCTAAGGAAAGAAGCGAGGAGTCCCATTCCTTCAATTTGTGGCAATCTCCGCGCATTTACTGGCATGTGACTTGTAGTGGACCTGTGTGGTCGAATGAGAATTCGACTCGCTTAACTTCGGCGTCTTCGGCGCCGCACTGGTCCAAGGTTCCTATCTGAGAGGTTTGGGCAAGGGCTGCGCTGGAACTTCCAGCACCGACTAAGCTGCACCTACTGTGCCATCCGGTTTTTGGACCAGCCGCTTATTCAAGTGCGATGTATTTGGTATCTATAAGACCTTACTCGGTTAATGAACTAAGTGAGAATTGCTCATGTTCTATTCGGAAACCTATCTGCAAGCCTGATGAGATAAGGCTTAACGACCCCGCCGGGTAATGTTCAAGTCGGAGCCTTCTCGAAAGAAGGTTCGTATTTCCGAACCGTGATTTCGTCAGTTAACTACCATTTCCGAACGCTTCAATATCTGGCAATAGAATGCGTTAGTGAGAATCTCATTGACATAACTCATGTTCGTTTCAATGCAAGGTCACATGGATAGAGAGGCCACCTATTGCAACTGAGCTGACACGGTCTTTAGAACTGGTTCCCCCAGGGTGGTCAGAGAATTCATTGACCACTCACCTGATAAGGATAAGAGCAATGCAAATTTTCCCTTGGACACGGCGGCTGAAACACTGGAGAGAGGCGAGTTATTTAACTGGAAACATCCCGCAGCGAGTTTCCATTCCTTTTCAGCAGAAGTGTTTTTGGACCATCAAGTTAGACAGGAACATGGACCAACGAAAGAATCAAGTAGCACTTGAAAAATCAAGCGGCACTTGACTGAGCAAGTCAAATCTCAAAACAGAGAGGTTACGATGGAACCCCCAAACCCGATATCACCACGCGAACAGCAACCACGCACCATCCCGTGGGAGGAGCAACTTCAGGATCATAATCTGAAGGTGGAGGAGTATCTCCAGAATCTCTTATTCCGCGGTTGCACCTATGAGTCGACAATCAGATCATCGAGAGCCGTACTGAAGCACCTCTTCGATCTTGTTCAGGTCGAGGATCCAAATCACTCTCGCGGACGGCGCCAGATACTTGTGTGGGAGTTCTTGGACCCGGCGCGCGGATCATCCCGGTTAGGCATGCTGACGTCATTGCTACTGCAGGACGATCTGGCACACGGAACTAGGCGCAAGTATTTTTGCGAGCTGCGAGCATTCTGCAACTACGTACTTGCCAAACCGAATATCCCAGGCAGTAGCGAGCTCACCATTATTGAAAAATATGGTCCAATAGCAATGACATTCACCAAATACGATTTGCCGGTGCATGCGCACGACAGGCCAACCAAGCCTCGCTACGCCTTATCCCCAGCATTACTTAAAGAATTTTACGAGTTCCTGCGGACTGAATACCTGCCGAGCCATTCATTGCCTCACCTTGGCGCTGAGGACTACACAGCAATTGTTCTCCAAGCTGAGATCGGCGCGCGTATAAGTGAGCTGATGGGAATACGATCGAGTGGGGAAAGCTGCGATATAAATTGGCAGAGGGGCCGTGTCCGTCTCTTTGGTAAAGCAAAGCCTTTCAGCGGCAAGCGTGTTCGAACCGTTCTCCTGACACCATTTGCGATGGAGGTATTGCGTGTCTTTGAAAAGATTTTCAAACCTATGTTCCCGCGGCGAGCTGCAAGCGACCATCTATTTCGCAACGCGGATGGAGGCCGGCTGACGGGAAAGCGGTACAACAAAAATTTTCGGAAGATTGTCGAGCTAGCGCGAGATGCTGGAGTGCCCATACCTGAGAAGCTTCGGCCGCACGATTTGCGACGCACCTGTTCAACGAATGAACTCGAAGAAAACCCACAGGCATACAGGAAAGTTCTGAGGAACCTCGGCCACACGTACCCTAGCTCAGCTGCTCCTTACCTTAATTGCAACTGATGCCGATGTTGAAGATGAGCAAGGTGATCTCATCGATATTTTTGTCAATCCACACATTGAGAAACGAGGAACAAAGTAATGCCTATTAATTGGAAATTGCGAGAGCTGTTGAAGGAGCGTGGCGGCAATAACGCAGCGGAAATCAGCAGAATTCTCGAGCAAACCGGCTACCAATTGTCCACGCAGGCTGTTTGCGACTTGCTGAATCGCCAACCAAAAATGATTCGCCTCGAAACGATCCAGGCACTCTGTGAGGCCTTCTACATTACGGTCCCCGATTTTCTGGAGGTGCTCCCAAGTGCAGCGCAAAAGTCGAAAAAGAAGACGCGAGATCTCAAGAGGCGGCGACGCCACACAGATTCTGACGAAAGTGGTCAGGGATCACCAGTCCCGGTGGCTACTCCAGCCAAGAAAAAAGTGGATTTCGCAGCGTTCTATCCAGATGCACGAAAGTTTTCATCGAATTCAACAAAGTGTAAAAAATCATTCAAAGCAGGAAAGAGTGAAAGATAACGCGATGCGAACACGACGTTCGATCATTTGTGAAGAGTGTAAGTTGCCGCGAAGAACTAAACAGTGGTTCGACGTATGCGACATGTGTGTACCCAAACTTCCCAAACTGGGATGCGCGGCGTGCGCTGGAAAGGTTCTCAGATTACAACCAAACTCTTCACTGTGTCGTCGCTGCGCTGGAAAATATTCAAATCAAATCAGTACATGTGAAAAATGCGGGCGGGCTGATTATCAGTTTCTCAGTGACCCCGGCCTTTGTCGCAAGTGTCACATTAACGCGCTCCATAGAATTTGGGTGAAGTCGCTTCCTCAGGACATCGTATGTGTCTGTTGTGGGTTCACGAAGTCCTGCTGTAGCAAGTCTGAATCGATCTGTGAAGCTTGCTACGATAAGCGACGCAATGGCGAAGTAAAATGCACATTCATTGGATGTAAAAGGTTAATCGAGAACAAGAAATGGCAGCTCTGCAAATGGCACAACGAGGATCGCCTTGCCCTAAAGCGGCTAAGCAAGTACATCAAGAGCTATGTCTCACCATTCCCTCAGAATGTCCGCTATTTTTTGACTCTAACCGCGACGATAAGACTGCCTAACGGCAACGCCGACGAGACAACTGTGCGAGCTAAAGAGCTGATGCGGTATCGTGCGATCGGAGAATATCTCAAGAGCTATGAACTTCCTGAAAGTTTGACCTGGCAGGCAATTCACGAAGCATTGCCGAAACTTAGCAAACGTGGTCGGTCTAGGTCCAAATTTATTCGCTCGGGTTTGCTAGAGCTCGGCAATCTGTTTTTGCAAGAGCGGACTGGGATTGTTACCTGAGTGAGCAGCGATTGCAGAAATATCTGAACTCGGCGCCCCCGATGTTTGTCAACCATGTGGCTGCTTTCGAAAGGTGGGCATCGGATGGAATGGTGAATCCGAAGCTCAACCTAAACCTGCATGAATCGCGGCCTCTTACCAATACTACTGACGCCATACTCGAAACTGTTAAGACTGTAGTCGTATTCCTTGACTGGTGTGTCAATCGCAATATTCTCTCACTCGCCAATATCAACCAGAATACGGCAGCAAGTTACAAAGAGGCTCTCTTCTGGCAACAGGAATGTAGCGCGTGCCGAAAACGAATCCCTTTAGATTTTGCTAAGACGGCTGAAATTTGCAGTAATCAGGAATGCCAAGCGATCAATTCTTTTGTCAAAACAAGAAGGATGGCTCGGGCGTCAGTTAATCGGTTCACGATGAATCTTCGCACTTTCTTCAACTGGGCTCAGCTACATTCTGTAATTCGTGACAACCCGTTTGCGTATGACATCGACAAGACTCCAACAGGCACGTTCACGGTGAGAAACGAACTTGGCCAGATGATTGAGATCTCAGATTCCATCAGGCGGTACGACGATGACGTTGTCGAACGCCTCTGCAGCTATATGGTGTCGCCTGAGGCTGACCCTCGAGAGGCGTTGGTGTTGTATTTGATTATCTTCCACCTTCTTACTGTTACAGAAATCTGCAACGCAAAAATACCTTCATTAGCTGCGTTGGCTGAAAACCCTCCAGGTGACTGTGACCGCGCAAGAGACTTCGAGTATTTGCTGGTACCAGTTCGCAAACGCAGTCGGGGCCGACACTCACCCCGTCGTGAGAAACCAATAATAAAGTTTCCGAAAGCAGCAGCATGCTGGCTCCGTCCTCTGTTGGAGCGGCATTTTGAGAAGCGAAGTTACGGCGGTGTCTCTGAATACTTATTCGTTAGTCAGTTTGCTCGGACACGAAAGAATAGGCCAGTATGCTCCAAATCTATCAGGCTCCTGGTAAACAGGGCTTCACACCGCGTATTGAATGGGACGGTTAACCCGCGTGACCTGCGTGGCACTGCCGCTGCAATTATGGCGGAGAGATCAAAGCGCGTGGCGCGATCCTCACAAAGCTAGGCTACAAAAGTCTACGCGCCACTCGGTATAACTATCTAGAAACATTTCCGCTGGAGCCTAAGGCATTCAACAGCGCCAGCCCCCAGCGGGGGCGTAGCGAAGTGAGCGGTGCGAGGTGCGCCGAGCGCGCGAACGCAGCGGGCGCAAGGGGGAGAACTAATAAAATAGCGGGCGTCTTGATAACAGCGATTCCGTTTGGGAGCGCCGCAGGCGCTGTAGTTGGGAAAACGGAATCTCCTGTTGGACAAAACCGCTACGCGGTAGGCATGTGAGCGGTTTTCTTGAAGCTCAACTGATCACTTCACTCCTACATAGCGGAAAGCTCCCTTCAACAGAGC
>JGI12363J15224_100225_pt1 | contig 11565 bp, 8 predicted proteins | sample ForSoiNitrogNN91_FD_15224 | JGI IMG/M metagenome (IMG submission 15224)
CGCCGCCATCGCAAGATGGTTGGCGAACGTCGTCCCTGCTGCCGTCACGACTTCTTCAGGAGCAACTCGATATCGTGTGGCGATCGACTTTATCAATGGCTGATAACCATAGCCACCGTCAGTGATCTCGAGATCGTCGAGCGAAACACGAATCTCGCTCAGCTTCACGTTGCCGAGACCGCTCGTCGCAAGGTTGTACTTCGCAACGGAGCGCGTCTTGGCCCAGTTCATGTACGCCGATCCCATCACTTCGCGCGCGGTCGTCATCTGCTGCTCCTCTGTCGCCAAAACCAGTAAGCGGGAATACCTGCGATCATGATTGCGATTCCTATCAATGTATTTTCCGGATAACGATAGACCGTGTTGATAACCACGAGCCAGCAAATTGCGATAAAGACGATTGTCGTGAACGGATGCCCGGGAACTCGCGTCACGGCAGGCCCTTCGCGTCTGCGAAAGATAAAAATACAGCACGCGGTGAGGCCAAAGAAAATCATGTCGATGGAGACGACGTAGTTCAGGATTCGTTCGTAAGTTCCGAGAAGAGCGATCACGATTGCCAGCAGTCCCTGAAGCGCGATGGCCACGATCGGTGCGCGTGTTGTCGGATGGACCATGCCGACGCGCTCGAAAAACAGTTTGTCTTTTGCCATCGCGAAGTAAACACGCGGCGCAGTCAGCATGCTTTGGCTGAGAAAGCCTGCAGTCGAGATCGCGATACCCGCCGCGATGAGACGCGCGCCAAAGTCTCCGAGGGCGCTGCGCATCACGTCGGACGCGGGTGTTTTTGAGGCTGCGAGCGCGGCAGTCCCGAGGACGCTCGTGTAAACCACGTTCGCGGCAAGATAGAGTATGACCACACCCGTGACGCCGAGTATCAGCCCGCGTGGAAGATTCTTGCGCGGCTCTTTGATCTCGCCGGCGATGAACGTCGACGTCTGCCAGCCACCGTAAGCAAAGATCACCGGCACGAGCGCAGCGCCGAATGCTGTCAATAGATCTGCTGACACTGGTCTATCAAGCAGGCTCGATGGATTCGTGCTTCTGTGCGCGAACAGAAACCCACACACGACCAGCATCGCGATCGCTACAATCTTCAACACCATCAGAATACTCTGCACGGTGCTGCCGGCGCGCACGCCGAGACAGTTGATCGCAGTCAGCGTCGCGAGCACGATGACTGCGAGGTACGCCGATGAGATTGACACGTGCGTCAGCTCGACGAAGTAACGTGAAAACGTAACAGCGACTGCGGCCATCCCGCCGGTCTGAATCACTAGCAGCAGCACCCAGCCATAAAGAAATGCGACGCCGGGATGAAACGCTTCGCGCAGGTACGCATACTGGCCGCCAACATCCGGCCGGAGCGAAGCGAGCTCGGCCCAGATGAAAGCGGCGGTCAGTGCAAACAACCCGCCGACCGCCCACGCGCCGAGAATCAAAAACGGCGTGTGAACCTGGAGGGCGACCACCGACGGGTTCATGAAAATACCCGAGCCGATGATGCCGCCCATCACGATCATGGTGGCGTCGAACAGGCCGAGTCTACGCGCTAGTTGTGTTTGGTCCATGGGGACAGGCTTACAAGATTAAACATGACTTGATCAAAAAAGAACAAGTCAAAATAGGAAAGAAGACTGAGAAAAGAACAAGTCAGTAAGAGGGGCTTGCCCCCGCCGCTGCTTAGACGGGACGAGCGGGGGCAAAGCCCCTCTTACTGACTTGTTCTATTTTTTGCTTTCCGATACCCTTGTGCATTTTGTTGAGAGGTTTGAATCTTGTCTGTACATGCTGAAGCCATCATCACTGCCGGTCTGAGGCCTGATCTCTTCGCCGGACGCGGTGTCCTGGCCAACAGCAAAACCCTCGTTTTCGCCGCCCTAATCGTCCTTGTCCTCGCTGGTTTTGGTTTTCGCGTCACCGGCCTCAGCGCCGATGGTCTCAGCGAAGACGAGCTCAACAAACTCAACGCCGTCGCCGACTACCGCGCTCATGGATTAACAGGCGCGAACGGCGAACATCCGATGCTGATGAAGGCGTGCCAGGCAGCGTCAATCATCCTCGCCGAAAAGTGGAACAACACGTTCACCTCTAATCAAATCGCGCCTGAAACGGCATTACGACTGCCCGGTACGATCGTCGGCGCGCTGAGTACGATTCTGATCTTCCTGATCGCTTCCGAGCTGTTTGGTCTTGAAGTGGCGCTGATCGCAGCCGCGTTATGGGCCTTCGATCCCAGCGCGATCGGACTTAATCGCATCGCTAAAGAAGACTCGTTTCTGCTGTTCTTCTTTCTCCTGGCGAACGTGTTTTGGTTGCGCGGACAGCGCGCCGCAGAAAGCACGGACAGCAGTCCGAATAAATACTACTGGCTAACCGCCGCTTCTTATGGTGCGATGGTCGCATCGAAGTATTTGCCGCACCTCTTCGCGATCAGCCTGTGTTACTACTGGATGTTTCAGAGCCTGCCGGAAACGCGCTGGCGTCTCGGTAAGAAACGCCTACTCATTTTCTTCACGATAATGGGCCTCGTGTTTCTGGTCCTGAGCCCGACAGTTCTGCTGCCGGAAACGTGGCGGCAGATGGGCTTGTTTGCGGGTGGCAAGCGCGTCAGTCACGACGGTTACGAGTTCATGGGCCATCTCTACACGCAGCGTTTTAGTGACTGGCTGAACGGGATTCCTGTTTACTTCTACCTCGTCTTCACGGCCGTGAAGTTGCCGCTGTTGACTGTGCTCGGATTTGTGGCAGGACTGCCGCTGCTCTTTCGACGCAAGCTCGGCGACGGGCGTTATTTCATTCTCTTCTGGTTTCTGTTGTGGGTCGTAACGTTTTGTTTTTCTGGTGGAAAGTTCACGCGTTACTACACGACCGTGTTGCCGGCTGTGTTGATTACGAGCGCGCTCGGTATTCAATTCGCCGGTCGCTGGCTCGCGAATCGTGTGTCCGGCGGTGTGAAGCATTACGTTCCGGCAAGTCTCGCCGTGATCGTGATCGCGGGTTCAGTAATCAATTCTGTAAACGCTGCGCCACACTTTCGCCTGTTTATAAACTCGATTGGTGGCGGCATGAATTGGGCTGGTTATTACTTCCCACACGATGAGTTTTACGACGCGAGCATGCGCGACGTAATGGCCGAGATCGCAACTCGCGCTCGAACCGGCGCGCGAGTGGCAAGCGAGAGTCCTTCGCTGGCCACATATTATGCCGAGCGTGCGAAGCGGACGGATCTTGTTTGCATCTCACTCTCAGATCCGGACGCGGTAAAGCAACTCGCGGCTGGCGATTACGTGATCGTCGCCCGCGGGCGTCGTTACTTCAGCAACGACGCCCTCATCTCCACCCTCCGCGACCACGCCACACCCATCGCGGAACTCAAACTCGGCGTTGTTCCATCAGCTAAAATCTACGAGCTCACTCAGCCACTTCATTAGCCACAAACTATTTCTTAGTTAATGACCCTGCTGCAGCCGCCGCCGCCAGCACCTTCTCCTCCTTCAATTCATGCAGCGCTCTCACTGCCTTGATGTTGTGTAACGTCTGTTCAAGCACGGTTGCCGGATTGAAGTTCGGCGGGAACGAGCGTGGCGGAAACTCCTTGAAGGTGGCTGCGAACGCGTAAACCTTTTCCATCATTCCATACGCGCTGCCGACGTGGTTGAGATCCAATCCCAGTAAGTGTTCGACGTGATGTCAGCACGCTCAAACGGATCCTGAAACAGGTTGTAGATCTTCTGCAGACGAAGCACAGTGAACGGCTCGGCCCATACTTCCAAAGTGCCTTGCGAACGCTGCTCTGCAAAGACGTACTTTGTAGTCGCCCAGTCTCACGCCGACGAGCAGCCCATCGTCGTCGGAATAAAAGAATTCACGTCGCGCGCTTTTGACGCCATTGTTGTTGGCCGCCGTGCCGCGCACTTTGCGCAGGAATTCGGACTGATCATGGCCGTCGAGATGGACGGTGTACTTGTTGCCGTTAGCTGTGTATCCGTTCTTCAACTTCTCCTCGATGTTCGGCTGACCAGCCACTGCGCAAAGCGTCGGTATCCAATCGTTGTGACTCATGAGCTCGTTGGTCACGGTTCCGGCTTCGATAACACTGGGCCAGCGCACCAGACACGGAACCCGAAACGCGCCTTCCCAGTTTGTATTCTTCTCAGAGCGGAAGTGGGTCATCGCACCGTCGGGCCAGGTATTCATGTGTGGTCCATTGTCAGTGCTGTAGACGATGATCGTGTTGTCAGTGATTCCCAGCTCATCGAGCGTGTCGAGAATCGAGCCGATGGTTTCATCGTGCTCGATCATTCCGTCTACGTAACTGTGCTGATTGAAGAGAAAATATCTATTTCGAGGTCAGGTGGTAATACAATGGATCCGGTATTTTCAACTGAGTACTTTCCGGTAGTGCTAACCGGTAAGTCTCCAATTCGTTCGAAGTGTTTGTGCCTTTGTGCCTTGTGTGGCTGTGTTACATTCGCCCTGATGAAGCCGGAAGATCTCAAGGGCATTGTGCACTCTGATCCAGAGATCATGGGCGGCACGCCTGTGTTCGTAGGCACTCGTGTACCTTTGCAAAACCTCATCGACTGTTTGGAGGGTGGCGAATCGGTGGAGAATTTTCTCGAAGCCTATCCAAATGTAAAGCACGAGCAAGCTATACGCGTTGGTCCAGGCTCTCGTAGATAACACACACAGTCAAACAGCGGGGGCAAGCCGCCCTTCCTGACTTGTTCACTCCATCGAGCCCCTGAAAGGGAACAAGTCAGGAAGGGCGGCTTGCCCCCGCTGTTTGACTGTGTGCTTTTTGTGCTTTTTGTGGCTAATGTCTTAGTTCGACTTCGACGGGGCGGGTGTCTTTGGAGTCGTAGCCTTCGGGCCAGTTTGAGATGTTGACGCCGTAGAGCCAGTCTGATTCGGGTGTTACTTCGAAGCGAATCTTCAAGGGTAGACCACGCATTGCACGCAGGCGCAGCCAGAGACCGGTCAAACGCCACTCCTGAACGATCGGTTGTCCTTTCGGCTCAACCGGAATCAGTCGTGAGCCACCGTCCCAATCTTCTACAAACAGCGTGACCCGCGTCTTGACGAAATCAGTTGACGCGTCGACGGGCAACACGGGTTGAATATGCGCGCGGACGATGATCTCGCTGACCTTTCGCCGATCAGCACGCGTCGGCACGGTGTATTGCAGATAACCGGAGCCGAATCCCCAGATATAACCGGAACCCTCCCCAATCTTCTCGAAACGCTCAGCACTCGCCATCTGTGGCTTGAATTGATAAACGATCGTGTTGTCTTCCCTGACGATCATCTGCGGCAACGTCGCTGGATCAACTTCAGCACGCGTCCACGCAAACTGCCTCGGAATCAGATGTCGCTCACTCTTCTGCAAGTACAACGGCATCTCCGCCGATTGCAACGACTCGAACATCTGCGACGCGCGTGCGACTTCAGCAAGCAACTGCTGATCGCGAGGCGTGGAATAAGTAACGCCATAACCTCTGCGCGCATCGGGCGTGAGTATCCAGAACATCGCGCCACCCGCACCGGCACGCACATTCCCTTCGAAAAGCGCGCGGAACCACTCGAGCTGCGAAGCGCCGTTAAAACCCTCGACGCCCATTCCAAACTCACCCAACACGAGCGGCTTTCCTAACGAGTAAGCAGCGGCAGCACGATTCTCGATAAACTCTCGCAACGCTTTCGGCGAATCGACAAAACTATCGTGATCGTCGCGCGGGTAACTATGCACGTCGCAATAGTCGATCGTCGGGATCGCATGATCCGCAAGCCACTCACGGCGCTCGGATGACGAGCGATAACCCCACGCGCCCGGCGCGATCAGGTGATTCGGATCGAGCAACTTCAGATACGCGCTCATCTCCGCAAACCATGCGCGGCGTTCGGCCCAACGCCCGGTGATCACCTGTGCTTCATTCATCAGCTCCCAACCGAAGATCGCCGGATCGTCGCGATAAAGAACACCGGTGACTGTGTTTCTTCGCGTGGCTAATTTCTCGAGGTGCTCACGGTACAGTCGACGCGTCTCAGGATTCGTGTAGAAGAGAATCGCTTTTTCGTTGTTGATGCCGAACTTGTAACTATCGTCGGCAGCATCGTGGATGCCCGCCCAGCGCAGGTATTGAGTGACGCCGCCTGTATCGCGCCACCAGTTCGTGAGGCAAAGCTGCACGTAGATGTTGTTCTTTGCTGCTTCGGCGATGACTTTGTCGAGATGGACGAAAGCATCTTCGTTCCACTCGCCGGGAGCGCGCCGGAAATAGTGGGTTCGTGGCCAGTCTTCAAAATCGGCCATTGGCTTGACGTCGTTCGGACCGCCCTCGCCAAACGCCCAAACGCGCACGACTTTGATCCCAGCCTGTGCCGCCTGTCGCAACGTTTCGGGCATGCGTGCACGATCTTCGTCGCGATACATCACTGCCACATTCGCGCCGACGAACCGAAACGGCTTCTGCCCGATCATGAAGCGTCCGCCGCGTTGCCGTACGAACTGATCCCGCGGTGTGCTGGGCGTAGTGTTTGGTGAGGCAACTAAAAACAGGACCGCCGCGCTTCCGACCAAAACCAGCGCGGCGCCCGCAAGCAGTTTCTTATTCATCAACACAGTAAGAAGTTATCTCGGATTCGTCATTCTTACAAAACCCATAATCGCACAAATGGCCCCAAGCACGACAAACAGGTTGAAGAATGCGCCGACGCCCAGCGCCATACTGAGGTCAACCGAGTTTTGCGAGACGCCGAGCACAGCGAACACGCCGAACAGCAGAAAGTGAAGGTGATAGATAATCATGCAGACCGCCGCATAAGAAAACCAGCGGGCTGATGGCCCAAACGCGGGTGAGCGAGCGAAGCCGAGGACGGCGGCGATCAACCAGGCAACGCCACCTGCAATCAGCAACAACACCACGACGGGAAAGAAATAATTTGGCTGAGTAGCGCGAAGCTGGGGCTGCTGCAGAAGCATTATCAGCAGTGGAAACATTTTGTATCGAGTCTCTCCTTTTCTTGACCCTGATACCGTGTAACAAAAAGGCGCCGTCTGCGCACGTAAGCCGCTTTGGTAGGTGCACAAACGGCGTCGATCAGGGGTCGGGGGTCAGCGGGCGCAACTTTATTGCAGCGGGGAAACACGAGTTCGACCCGCTGTCAGTAAAAGTCAGGGCCGCTATTGCGTAATGTGAATCTCTTCCTCTTTGTTTACGTGGCCCAGGAAGTATATCAAACCACAAACAAAGGCTATTGCGGCCAACACTAGCGCGATCCAACCAGACGTGTGACCGCCGGCGGGATTTGGGTCGGTCACAAATTTGTAAAAATAAAAGATCGCGCCGATAGCGGCGGCAATTCCCACCAGTATCGCGAGAATATCTTTCAGGCTTTTCATTTTGACCTCCGGCCAGGAAATTGAATATGAAGGTTCAGGAAAAAGCCGATTAATTGTTTCAAATGATGGCTGCATGTTAACGCTGGGGTTGGGGGAATGCAAGCCGGATGTTAGGAGGCGTGTCCTTAAGCTTCTGGACTACGCTGTCGGCCACTCAACCACTCGACGCAATACATTATTAACGACCAGCGTTCACGAGTCGGGTCGTTTAGTGGGATTTCTCATCTTGTCGTGAAGTCACTCCAAGACTTAGTGTTCGAGAAGAGCTGTCTGTGCTGATAATCCACGTTCGAGCAAGAGGGCTTTCCCCGATAATCCGGTTAAGCAGAGCTTTAAGCGTAATATCGGAAACCTTGAGTGAAAAGTTTCGTCCTAACTGAGGAATATAGAAACCGGTAAAGTTTATGCCAGGTTGCATTCCGTGTGCGTCAATTACCGCCTTTATCTCCGGAGTCTTAACCAGATCGTTTTGCAGTTTCCAACAGTCTGAGTTTTTATTCACAGCAAAGCTCCCGATTCGAAGCGTAAGGAGTTCGGCAAGGAAAGTGTCCCGATACTTGTCGCGCGGGAAAATATTCACTACTCCATTCTCGATTAACCAATCATATCGTTCGTTCTGACTGATAATTTGGTCCATCACATCCTTTACAGTTCCCTCGCGAAGCTCTACTCGATAGCGATTCGATAATTTTTCATCAGACGAGATCTCAAGGCCCAGTGGAATATCATACTCAAGCGATAGTCTGGTAAGCAGATTCTGAAGCTGGCCTTCGAGAGCGACATTCTTTATCAGCCGAGTCGCTAGATCGCTGTTTTTTCTAGCCAGGTCGGGGCTTTGAGCCTTCGCTTGGTAGCTGTTGGAGATCGTAATCAACAGTACGATTGAAATAGCGCCGATGTACTTTATCCACATAACTCCTCCCCATAATTGGGTCCAAATGCCCTTTCAAAATGCCAAAATAGGCGAGCCAGTTTCGACCTCTTATCCACTAAGGCAACTCCCTTTTTTTCTGTGGGCCCTGGGTAAAAGTGATATTACCTGCTCCCGCATCTTTTATTACTTGATTCGGTCCGGTGTCAATTTGAATTCTACCCTGCGATACCCTTACACCCTGTTTGATTTCAACAGTTGGCAATCCCGAACCAATGGACTGTATGTCAATAAATACCCCGTTGTCTGGCGACGGGGCTGCGCCGGACGCGCGGGGATCCGGTCCCTGCACGGTTACCACCTGTTCCTGTACCATTACACCATTACCAGATGGAATGATGTTGCACGCCTGGTCCAATGGAATTACGGCAACGGGTTGAACCGTTCCAGTAAAAGGCGCTGAGGTGTTGCCGTAAGCATCAATTAATTTAGTGTCCTGCACATTGCTTACTTGACCTGGCACGATAACGACGCTGGTAAGTATCGGTCTTTCCCCTTGCTTCAAGGGTACAGCATTTTCCTTGATCTCCTGCACCACAGAGACGATCTGAGGATCCTGCCGAAGATCTAGAGTTTTTTGTTCTGTCCTCTGTTTTGGAGGTTCTTTGCCTTGACCTTGGTCTGGATTGGTGTCGTCCTTGGATGCACAACCGGTCGGATCTGTTAGGCGAACGGGATTGTTTAGCACATACGAATAGCGATTCCAGCTTTGCGGGTTCGCGGGTCTTCCACTGGCAAGTAATGGATCCATACCTGTAAATCTTCCATAAATGCTCGCGTAGTAACGCGCGCTGAAATAGTCAAGGCCCGTCTCGGAATCCCGTTCCTTCGATGTAAATTGCTGCCGGACGCCGTCGCCAGCCACATAGCCCATCGGCGTGGTGCGGCCGCCGGTGCCGGCAGGGAGCTCTTCACCGAAGGGTAAATAGTCATGGCGCTTCACATTCGCAAAGGTGCCGGTCTGGTCTAGGATGATGCGGGGTGTGCCAAGGTGGTCCGTTACCAGCCAGTTGATCTGGGTACTACTGGAAGTCGAGCCACTCGGCAAGGTCGTTACTTCAGCTGCTGATAAAGCCCGGTTGTAGACTCTGACTTCATCGATGCGGCCCTGAAAATTATGTGACTGGAACTGGCGACCGCCAATGCGAAAGTCATTTTGCGAAGTATAAAAGTCGCCGATCGCGCCCGAGCCTGAATAAGTGTGAAAGAGAGTCCCGTTAATGTAGGTCTTCACGACGCCGTTGTCGTACGTCACAGCGACGTGCGTCCATTGATTCAACGGCGCCACATAACCTGTGTTGACCCAGCCCCAGCCCGGATTCGTGTTGGCAAACGCCCACTGAATCGTGCCGTCTTGAAAGCGCGCCAGCTCATACTCGCCTTCCTTGTTGATAATGATGCCGCCGTACGTAGCCAGGGAACCGGCACCGGTAGGATAGATCCACGCGCTCAAGGTGCCGGCATTCGTTAGCGCCAGTGATGACTGCGCGCCCACCTGCACGTAATCATCCACGCCGTCTAAATTCGTGGCGGCTCCACTCTGCCCCGTGGTCCAGGTAGCGCCCGAGCTTAACGTACCTGTGTTGTTGTTACCCGAAGCGTCTGCGGCCGTCGTGCCGCTGTTCTCGTCAAACTTCCAGGAGCCGACCAGACCCGAGCTTGAACTTCCTGAACTACTTGCTGCTGTAATCAACAACTGCCCGTCGCGATAGCCGTACTCCTTCTGCGGCGCGCCCACGGCGGCATTAGCTGCATACTCGGCTACCAGTTCACCATCGATGCCATAGATATCCCAAGTCTCCTGATTGTTAATCCTGCGCCTGACGCGTTGCGAGTTCGCGTTGTAGGTGTAGGTGGATGAACCGCCAAACTTGTCCTGAATAGCAACGATGTGATTGTCACCATCGAAGGTCGCGGTGCCCGAGCCGGTATACGTATCTTTAGTCTGATTGCCGGCCTGGTCGTACCTGATACGTCGTTGACTGTCGGAGAGTGCCAGATCGCCGGGCGAATACAAGCGGTTCCTTGCGCTTTCGACTTCAAATGCGGTGTTGTTGATCCAGGTGCCTGACGTTTGCGCGGTGTTGATGGTGCGATTGCCCCAGCGATCGTAATCGTAAGTCTGCACTGATTGCTGCGACTCCGCATGGTTATAATTGACGAAGTACTCTGTTACTGACTTCAGCCGATTTAACGAATCGTAGTTATAGCGTTGCCGGGTGATGGCCCAATGAACGTCGTTTTCGTCCTCAGGTGAATAGGTGTTTGCAAAGACCACATTACCGTTGTTGTCCGGACCGCTCGTTCCGTAACCTAAACTGCTGTCGTAAAAATACTGTAAGCCACCGCGATTCGAGCTGCCGTTAACGTCGTTATTAGTCGAGACACGCACATCCCACAGTTGACCACGGACGTTGTATTGCAGCTTGTGATAGAGCGGTGTTTGTGTCCCGAATAGTTCCTGCGTCACTTGACTGCGTGCGTTGTAAACAAAGGAAGACGCATAACTGCGCGTGACGCCATCACCCAGGTTGCCGTTAACACTGCTGGTGCGACTGGCTGTGTCGTAAGCATAGTTAACTGTATGTCCCGAGGGATAAGTCTGAGAGGTAACTTGTCCCGCTTGATTGTAGTTACGACTGATTCCGTAACCTGGCAACCAACCGCCCTGCCCGTCACCGAAATCGTTCCACAATTGCTTCACGCGACCTGTGGCATCGTACTCCCCGACGGTTGTGTGCGACGGTTTCGCTCCCCAGCGATAAGTCAGCCACAAGCGACCTTTGCCATAGGTGGCGTTATCGTACACATACTGGATGTCCCCGGTATTTGGATCGGGCTGACCGTTGATGCGATACAAGACTGTGGTGAGTCGATTGAGTTCGTCATAACGGTTTTCAGTGACCACACCACGCGCATCTGTCTTGTAAGTGAGATTTCCGTTATTGTCGTACTCGTATTTTGCGGTCCAACTGCCGTGACTCGTGACCGGATCAGTGAGATTCAACGTGCTCAGTGTCTCCTGTTCCGGATTATCGGCGCGAATCAACCGTTTCAACGAGTCGTACATGAAAAAGCGCTGCTGGCTGCCCTGCGTGACTCTCGCGAGATTATCTAATGCGTCATACAGGTAGGTGGTCTGATAATTGAGTCCGGCGGGATCTTCATAGACGTCGGTCAGGCGGCCCAACGCATCAGTCACACTCTTACGCGCTTTACCGGCCTGGTC
>JGI12363J15224_100229_pt1 | contig 11502 bp, 11 predicted proteins | sample ForSoiNitrogNN91_FD_15224 | JGI IMG/M metagenome (IMG submission 15224)
CGGCGGCCGTAACTATAACGGTCCTAAGGTAGCGAAATTCCTTGTCGGGTAAGTTCCGACCTGCACGAATGGCGTAACGATCTGGGAGCTGTCTTAACGAGGGGCACAGCGAACTTGTAGTACCGGTGAAGATGCCGGTTTCCCGCATCTAGACGGAAAGACCCCGTGCACCTTGACTACAAAGGCAGTCTTTTTAGCCACCGAAGCTACACGGCCCTCCGGCGCGTCCACCGTTAATAACGGACCGCAACGAAGAGAAGTGTGGCTCTTTTTTGCGGCAAAAATTGGCCCGCAAGGAGTTCGCAAGGGCCTGTAGCTCAGTTGGTTAGAGCGCACGCCTGATAAGCGTGAGGTCGGTAGTTCGAATCTACCCAGGCCCACCAGTAGAGTTGACGCGGGGTGGAGCAGTCCGGTAGCTCGTTGGGCTCATAACCCAAAGGTCGCGGGTTCAAATCCCGCCCCCGCAACCAAATTTGAGATCGCGGTGTCTGATCTCGGACAGGTGCTTATCGGGGGTGTAGCTCAGTTGGCAGAGCACATGGTTTGCAACCATGGGGTCAGGGGTTCGAATCCCCTCACCTCCACCAAGGCTGCGATCAGTCGAGACTTGAGCGCTTAATCCTATTGAGCGTTGAAGTTTCGATCAGAACTTGGTCGAATCGTTCTTTGAAAATCGAATAGCAACTGTAAATCAAACACACAAGGCAAGTTTTACTGTGCAAGCGTCTGTAAGTTACCGCGAGAGAGTTTGTTGCTCGTGAGTAAATTTTATGGTCAAGCTACTAAGGGCACACGGTGGATGCCTTGGCACTTCGAGGCGATGAAGGACGTGGCAAGCTGCGAAAAGCTGCGGTTAGGAGCAAGCATCCTTTGACCCGCAGATCTCCGAATGGGGGAACCCACATGAGCAAAACTCATGTATCTCCACCTGAATAAAATAGGGTGGTTGAAGCAAACCCAGGGAAGTGAACCATCTCAGTACCTGGAGGAAGAGAAAACAACAGTGATTTCGCTAGTAGCGGCGAGCGAACGCGGAACAGCCTAAACCAAGAGGGCATGCTCTTTTGGGGTCGTGGGATCAGAGTTAGGAGTTACAAAAGTTCAGGTTAGCGGAACGGTTTGGAAAGGCCGACCATAGAACGTGATAGTCGTGTACGCGAAAATTTGAACTCTCCGTTATGCTCTGACACCCGAGTAATGCGGGACACGAGGAATCCTGCATGAATTTGCCGGGACCATCCGGTAAGGCTAAATACTCCGAAGTGACCGATAGTGAACCAGTACCGTGAGGGAAAGGTGAAAAGAACCCCGGTGAGGGGAGTGAAATAGTACCTGAAACCGTGTGCTTACAAGCAGTGGGAGGTCAAGGTTCGTCCTGACTGACCGCGTGCCTTTTGCATAATGAGCCGGCTAGTGAATGTCACAGGCAAGGTTAAACGATAAGTGAGCCGAAGCGAAAGCGAGTCCTAATAGGGCGTTTAGTCTGTGGTATTCGGACGTGAAGCGAGATGATCTATGCATGGCCAGGCTGAAGCGTGGGTAACACCACGTGGAGGGCCGAACCAGTTTGGGTTGAAAACCATTTGGATGAGCTGTGCATAGGGGTGAAAGGCTAATCAAATTTCGTGATAGCTCGTTCTCGCCGAAATAGCTTTAGGGCTAGCCTCGGATGAATCGTCGTGGTGGTAGAGCACTGAATGGGCTAGGGGCCTCACAAGGTTACCGAACCCAATCAAACTTCGAATGCCATGAACGCATGTCCGGGAGTCAGACTACGGGGGCTAAGCTCCGTGGTCGAGAGGGAAACAGCCCAGACCGACAACTAAGGTCCCAAAATCGTGGTTAAGTGGAAAAGGAAGTAGGGAAGCACTGACAGCCAGGAGGTTGGCTTAGAAGCAGCCATCCTTTAAAGAAAGCGTAATAGCTCACTGGTCAAGCAGCCCTGCGCCGACAATATAACGGGGCTCAAACCACGTACCGAAGTTTCGGATTCATGTAGCAATACATGGATGGTAGGCGAGCATTCCGTAGCTGTGAAGCGGTACCGAAAGGGCCGTTGGAGCGATCGGAAAAGACTCTGTCGGCATAAGTAGCGATAACGCGGGTGAGAACCCCGCGCGCCGTAAACCTAAGGTTTCCTGAGTAAAGTTAATCTGCTCAGGGTTAGTCGGTACCTAAGGCGAGGCCGAAAGGCGTAGTCGATGGAAATCCGGTTAATATTCCGGAACCACTAACGTGTGCTGTGGGAGGACGCAGTAGGGTAGGCGAGACGGCTGATGGACGTGCCGTTGAACTCACCATATCCCGTCGCTTTGGCAAATCCGGGCGACATCAGGGTAAAGGTAGGGACGAAAGTAGGGGTCAAACCCGAAAAAAGTCGCTGACCCCAGCTGCCAAGAAAATTCTCGTTCAGCTATACACGCGATGTGACCGTACCGCAAACCGACACAGGTAGGTGGGGTGAGAATCCTAAGGCGCTTGTGAGAACTCTCGTTCAGGAACTCGGCAAACTGACCCCGTAACTTCGGGAGAAGGGGTGCCATCCTACGGGATGGTCGCAGAGAAATGTCCCAGGCGACTGTTTACTAAAAACACAGGTCTCCGCAAAGTCGTGAAGACGACGTATGGGGGCTGACGCCTGCCCAATGCTGGAAGGTTAAGAGGAGTGGTCAGCCGCAAGGTGAAGCTACGAATCGAAGCCCCAGTGAATGGCGGCCGTAACTATAACGGTCCTAAGGTTGATCTAATGCAGCCTTAGAGAAATTTGGCTATATGCTGGAAAGTCTGAGTATCTTGAGCTACGAAGGAGAAGTTGGTAAATCCGGCTTTCATCCGTGTTATCCGCGGTTTATTGGCCACGGATTAAACGGATCTCCTCGTGAAAATGCGAAAGTGCAGATAATCAGCAGGAAAGGCCAGCGCGAGCTGGAATCCTCAGAGACTACACGCCAAACACTTCGAATAGAAGTGAAGATATAGTCCGTGCTGCATGGCGACATGCAGAGGTTGGCAGAAATGACCAACCCTTCAACGCAAGTTGATGTAACAATGTCAGAGCGAAATTCCTTGTCGGGTAAGTTCCGACCTGCACGAATGGCGTAACGATCTGGGAGCTGTCTTAACGAGAGGCACAGCGAACTTGTAGTACCGGTGAAGATGCCGGTTTCCCGCATCTAGACGGAAAGACCCCGTGCACCTTGACTACAACTTGATAGTGGGTTCGGGCAAACGATGCGCAGGATAGGTGGGAGGCTTTGAACCCGTCCTTTTGGGGGCGGGGGAGCCAACGGTGAGATACCACCCTTCGTTTGTCTGGACTCTAACCTAGAGCCGTAATCCGGTTCAGGGACACTATCAGGCGGGTAGTTTGACTGGGGCGGTCGCCTCCCAAATTGTAACGGAGGCGCTCGAAGGTTGGCTCAGGCTGTTTGGAAATCAGCCGTAGAGTGTAAACGCATAAGCCAGCTTGACTGTGAGACAAACAAGTCGAACAGGTACGAAAGTAGGAGTTAGTGATCCGGCGGTTCTGTATGGAAGGGCCGTCGCTCAACGGATAAAAGGTACGCCGGGGATAACAGGCTGATCCTGCCCAAGAGTCAATAGGGCTCCCCATCCGAGTGATCGGGTGGTGCATAAGTGGCTCATATCGGTGAAACCCTATAAGGGCAATACCGAGGGAAGGAAGTTTGTCGTGGAAACGCATTTCGCAAGGGTCGCGCGCCAAAAACCCTTCAGTTCTCTGCAAAGGGAGTTGATAGTTGGTTCTTTGCTTGGCGACGCATACTTGATGCCGACCACATCGGGCTACTGTTTCCGTGTTAATCATGGAATGCAGCAGCGCGATTATGTGGACTGGAAATTCAAGATGCTGGCTGAGTTTGTGCGCACGCCGCCACGCGAAAGCGGCACGTGTTATTACTTTCGCACCGTCACTCATCCAGAGTTTTCTCATTATCGAGAACTCTTCTATTCCGCTAACCGCAAGGTTGTTCCGCTCGCTTTGCTCGATGAGCAATTCTCGGAATTAAGTCTTGCGGTCTGGTTGATGGATGATGGCGCGCTCGATCGTAAACAAGTGCGACTCAATACGCAGTCGTTCTCGGTAGCTGAGAACGAAGCGTTAAAGAGTCTTCTGCGAGCTAAATTTGGAATTGAATTGCGTCTCAATCGAGATAAAGATCGTTGTCGTTTGCGCGTTGTTGACGCCAGCATTCAACGACTAAGAGATCTCGTTGGGCCACATGTAATTCCGAGCATGCTATACAAGCTTCCCCTGTAACGACTTCTCGCTAAGCGCGAGAGATGGAAGTCACTATCCTTCGGGATAAATTTAAGACTTCCATAACACGCCACCGGCTCGAAAGAGTCGAAGGTATAGTCTACGCTGCAAGTGATTGCAGAGTGTCACATCGACGGCAGGGTTTGGCACCTCGATGTCGGCTCATCGCATCCTGGGGCTGAAGAAGGTCCCAAGGGTTTGGCTGTTCGCCAATTAAAGCGGTACGTGAGCTGGGTTTAGAACGTCGCGAGACAGTTCGGTCCCTATCTGGTGTGGGCGGAGCAGGTTTGAGGGAATCTGTCCTTAGTACGAGAGGACCGGGATGGATCCACCTCTAGTGTACGAGTTATGGCGCCAGCCGTAGCGCTCGGTAGCTAAGTGGAGCATGGATAAACGCTGAATGCATCTAAGCGTGAAGCCAGACCCAAGATTAGACCTGCCAGTGAGACTCCTTGTAGACCACGAGGTAATAGGGTGGATATGTAAGCGCAGTAATGCGTTAAGTTGACCACTACTAATCAGTCCCATGGCTTGACCATAAAATTTACTCAAGCAACAAGCGCACGCTTGCACGCGTGAACTTGCCTGAGGCGCAATTGCTATTCGATTTTCGAAAAGTTTTCCGGTGATTTTGTCGGCAGGGTCACACCCGTTCCCATCCCGAACACGGAAGTTAAGCCTGCTGGAGCCGATGGTACTGCGCGGGAAACTGCGTGGGAGAGTAGGAAGTCGCCGGGATTATTTAACACAAAAGCCCGCTCGAGAGTTTTTCTCGGAGCGGGCTTTTTGCTGCAAACACCTCGTCCTCACTAGGGCGCAATCTCAACCACCAGTGCGGTCGCTTTGATCTTGTCCGAACCAATAAACTTCAGCTTCTTGATTTCCTTTACCGCTCGCTCACGATCGTCAAGCGTGATCTTTCCATGGCCCTTCCACATTCCCATCTCCAGGCCAATCCGAAAGAAATAAGTCTGGCCTGGTCCCATGTCGAACGCATAGCCCTTCTCATCATCGGTCATGCGGACGATGTGTTTGCCAGGCTTCAGCTTAATCGCGAAGTAACGCCCATTGTCCATGCGCGCTAACTCGGTCTCATCCACAAACACTGAAGGCTCCAACGCTTTTCCCGTCAACTTACTGGGCCGATAAATAAAAACTGTCGCTTCTTCTGAGCTCGCCGCCGCTGTTTCCATTACAACCGGCACAAGCATCGCGCCTTCAACACGAAAACGCTTCTCCTCTGCGACGTAAACGGTTACTACTGTACCCGGCGCAATCTTTGCCTCGCTGCCTTTCAGGAATAAAAACGCCGGACTGATTAGTGTACTCATTACCATCGTACTAGTCGTCTTGTCGTTACCTTCGCGACCTTTAGCGGCACGCAACTTCAGCGGCCGGCCGTCACTCGTTGTCGTTGACTCTACCTGGACCGCCAGCTTGCCGGACTTACCCATGTAGCCTTTCTTTTCAGCATTGATAACACTGCCGACTGCCGCCGTGCCTTTCCGTACGATCACCTGGCCGTTGATCACGACGTCTTCGGTAACTGTGAAGTCGACCGGATCATTTGGCTTGGCTTCTTTACTCGTGACTTCCTTAGCGACGGAGACGTTGATTGCAGTGCCTTCAGGTACGACGATTTCATCTTGCGGCTGATTGCTGTAGACAGCCGCATAGATATGAGTCGATAACAACGCGATTACTAGAATCGTGACCAGACTTTGCTTGATGGGGAACATTTTGGACAGACTCCTTCTCAGTAGTAGATTGAACTGGGATCATCCCTGGACCGTTGAGCCTACGAGGAGAGAGCAGGTGGGCCAGTATAACAGACAAAGCCCGCTCGAGAGTTTGTTCTCGAGCGGGCCTTATTGTCAAAAATGGACCGAGCTGGTCCTTTATTACGGAATCTGGATGACGCCCTCGAACGAAACCATTGCCGGCGGAGTCTGACCATTGCATGGCGTCAGGTTGCTATAGAGGTTGAAACGACCGTTGCCAGTCGCGCCCGCATGACCGCCCGTACCACCTGCAACACGGAACGGAACTGCATGCGCAGTCACAGCCGTGCAGTTAACCGGGTCAATCGTCTGCACGAAAGAATCCGCTTCGATGAATACTTGATCTCCACTCCCGGGGTAAGTGTCGGTGGCCCTGAGATCAAACACCGTGTTGGTTGTCAGGTTGGCGCATGCAGAAAAGACGGCCGTGTTAAAGCCACCCTCTGTGTCGATCCCCTGGCCAGTAAAACTGAGCTCGATGTTCTCCGGAAATGCTCCGCAACGAGCTACGTTTGGTCCAGCTCCGGCCGGATTGAAAGCCGACGCGCCTTTATAATGGGGGTTGACTCGACCAGCCAAAGCAGCCGCTGAGGAATTCCCGCCACTAACAAAGCCGGTGAATACGATGAGTCCTGCGAGCGTGATCAGGGTTAATGTGAGCTTGGTTTTCATTGTAATTAATCTCCTTTGGGGCTAAGTAAAAGTATTAGACAGTTGTTAGTGTGCTGTCTCACAACCACTAAGGCGCAAAGGTTCGCGGAAAACTATCATCAGCCTTTTCGAATCTCTTGCAGCGCGCCCTTGCGACAAGTACCATGGCGCCACATGCCCGTAGCTAAGTGGATCAAGCGCCTGGGTTTGTGGGGTTTTCTTTTCTTCCTCGTGAAAGGATTGCTCTGGCTGCTGCTTCCTGCCCTCGTGGCTTTTTGGGCAACCTCTTAGCGCCCTGTCATACAATCTCGCCTCATAAAGCGACTAATACACAGAAGTTGCATGAACGCGGATGGAAATCTCGGAGCTTAAAGCGGAACTCGAAAAGCTTCATCAGGCCAGTTTCGGCTGGGCGTTGAACTGTTGCCGCCACAACCGCAGCGAAGCTGAAGAAGTATTGCAGACGGTCTATTTGAAAATTCTTCAGGGCAAGGCCATCTATCGAGGTGAGAGCAAGCTGCAAACATGGCTCTTCGCCGTGATTCGTAAGACGGCCGCCACCGAGCATCGCAAGCAAGTGTTACGTTCCTTGATAACTCTCGGGAGCCCCGCTGAGAAATCCAGCTCAGAACCTGAGCTTGAGCTCGAGCGGTCGGATCTGCAGCGGCGGTTCCGGCAAGCACTGGCCGGGCTGCCCAAGCGTCAACGCGAGACACTGCATTTGGTCTTCTACCAGGACCTGAGCGTGACCGAAGCCGCACAGGTCATGAATATCTCGGTCGGTAGTGTGCGTCGTCACTACGAGCGCGGCAAGAAACGTTTACGTGAATCACTGGATCGAGAGGGAGTCGATTATGGAATTCAGTGGAGACGAAAAGAAAATTCAGGCGTTGTTCTCTGAGCTGTCGCTTGAAAATCAAACTCGTACGCCACGCTTCGAGAAGCTGTGGCTGCGTGCTGAAGCGAATACACCAACGAGGCCGCCGCTCGTCACGAGATTTGTGCTCGTCGCGATCGCCGTCATCGTTGTCATGAGTTTCATTGCCGTGCGATCGTGGTTCGCCGCTCCTGATTCTCAATACTCGGCGAACATCCCGTCGCAAATCGTTCCTACAACGCCGCAACCGCGCGTACAGCACAGTGACCTATCTGCGGTTTCAAGAGACCTCGTGCGCCCACGAAGATCCGCGCGCCGACAAACCGAACGCACCGCAATAAATCAGGCTGCGATGCTTTCAAACTGGCAGTCACCGACGAACATCCTACTGAATTCGCCCACCGTGTCGGTCCTGGGGTCGTTACCGCAGCTCACTCAATCAGCCATAGCTCTCGAACAGTTTCTACCGAAGAAGAATAACGAATTGATAAAGGAGTCGAAGCAATGAAACTAACGATCGCCATCGTTTTCGCAGCAGCACTTTTGTTCGTCCCGGTCGTCACCGCTCAAGAGGCTCCACAGCCGCCGCAATCACCGCGCGGAGCCGATACTGTGCCGAACAATCCGCATCCGCCCGGCCCTCCCGATCCCTTGGACCATCTGATGTTTCCGCCTGACATGATCATGGGCCATGCGCGCCAGCTCAATCTCACGGAAGAGCAGAAAGCATACATGCGCGCCGAGATTCAGAAAACGACGACAACGTTTCAGGAGCTACAGTGGAAACTTCAGGACCAGGCTGAGCTGCTGCACGAAACGATGAAATCATCGTCCGTGAATGAGCAGCAGGCTCTCGCGCAACTCGACAAAGTCCTCGAGATCGAGCGTGAGATCAAACGTTTGCACATCGGTATGGCAGTGCGTCTGAAGAACCGTCTGACACCCGAGCAGCAGGAGCAGCTAAACAAAATGCGAATGGAGCATCATCCCGGAGATATGCGCCCGCCGATTGAGTAAGACTTTAGCTGCGGGTTATTGCAGGGCGCCGTTCGCAAGGGCGGCGTCTTTGAGTTTCGGATTCTTAATCCAATCTTTCGCGGAGACAAAAGAGACTTTATCGTAAACCAGCACGATCGTTCCCACCGGCAGCAAGCGACTCACCTCACGTGCGGCAAACATCGGTATGCGAATACAACCATGACTCGCCGGCGTCGTCGGCACCGTGAGATAGCCGTGAATCGCCACGCCGCCGCTGATGTAATTCGCATAGTAAACTGACCCGAGATCACCATTCTCCCAGCCGTAAGTCTTATCGTAAACAACGAAGCGGCCACGCGGCGTGTACGCGACACTCATCTGCCCCTGGTCCATAAACGACTTGTCGTTGCCGGTCGAAACGGGAAGCACTCTCACTGCACCTTCTTCGCTAACGAGCATCAACACCTGCCGGTCCACGTCCACCTCAACGTGCTCGTAACCCGGATCCCTTGGTTTAGGTGCAACACCATTGCGAAGCGCCTCGAGCTCCTGAAGCGTCAGCTTGCCCGTAATCTCTCGCCCTTCCCACTTCTGAAAAGCAATCAACGCCGACGTCGTCCCCTCATCCAATCGTCCATCAACCAGCCCCGTCCAATAGCCCAACTCCGAAAGCCTGCGTTCAGCTTCACTGATCTGTGCACGAGTGAGTGGGGCACGATTCTTCTGCGGCGCACCGGCAATTGCCTGGACGGAAATCAGAAAGACACAAATTGTGATGATTGCTTTCATCTCACCGATTACGTAACTGCCTTGTGGCGGAACTGGCGCAGGCCCACCAACAACAACAGTGAATCAAAGAACAGCAGCGCCAGCAAGACCGCGATGAGTGGCAGGTGCGGAAATTGAGGCACGAGCGTTCCGCGCAGTCCCTCACTCGCGTATACAAGCGGATTGACGAGGACCACTTTCTGAAGAATCGGGAAATTTGCCAGCGCGCTCCACGGGTAATACGTGCAACCGAAGAAGATCATCGGCGTCAGCACCATGCTGAACATCAATCCGATTTGAGTTTGACCGACGCTGCATCCGAGCGCCAGGCCGCCACACGCAGAAAAAAGCGCCACGAGCAGTGTAACTACCGCGAAGGTCAACGGTGACGGCACGTTCAATTCCAATCCCGGACGCAATAACACCCACGCTGCCGGTATTACTCCGAGTCCGGCCACCACCGCCTGAGCCGCGCCAAACAAGACCTTTTCGATCGCAATCCAGTCGTTTTCAATCGGCGCCAGCAGTCGATCTTCAATCTCATGAGTAAACTGAAACTCAGCGATCAAAGGCATGGCGACGGCCCACACGCCCGTGAAGACCATGCTGATTGCCATAATGCCCGGCAGCAACAGGCTTTTGTACGCGGTCGGCATGTAACCGCTGCTCACCATCACGCGCCCGAAGATAAACACGAACATCATCGGTTGCAGAAATGTTTGTAGCAGGAGGGGAACAATGTTTCGTCGCGCGACACGTGCATCACGCCACAACAGGGCCACAAAAGTTTTCCAGTTCATTCGCGCAAGCTCCGTCCGGTGTGATGCAGGAACAAGTTTTCGAGACTCGGCTCTGAGATGTGTACATCCGACAACTCGACGGACGTTGTAGCCGCAAGATTCGCGATCTCCGATACGAGTGAGCCACCACGATCGGCGTAGACATCGGCGTTACTATCACCATCATCCTGAACTCGCACTTCTCTAACACCCGCGAGCGACTTGAGCTGCTCGAAAAGCGCCGGCGAGTGCGTGCCGAATCGCAGTCGCAAAAGAAAACCGCCGGGAACAGACGCCTTCAACTCCGCGGGCGTTCCGAGTGCGATGTTGCGCCCGTGATCGATAATTGCGAGTCGCTGGCACAGCGCATCTGCCTCTTCCATATTGTGCGTCGTCAGCAGGATTGTCTTGCCACTCTGGTTGTATTCACGAATGATTTCCCAGAGCAGCAATCGCGTTTGCGGATCGAGGCCGGCGCTCGGCTCGTCGAGAAACAGCACCTGCGGATCGTGCATCATCGCGCGTGCGATCGCGAGACGCTGCATCATGCCGCCGGAGAACCCTCGCACTAACTGATCCGCGCGGTCGTTGAGTTTAAAACGATCGAGCAACTGTGTGGCGCGCGTGGTTCGTGTGCGCGAGTCGATGCCGAAATATGTGCCGTGAAATAGCAGAATTTCGCGAGCAGTAAGCGCGAAGTCGAGATTGGGACGCTGCCCGACGACACCGATCAAGCGCTTCACTTCAACTTGTTGCCCCCACACGTCGTAGTCGCCGATCCACGCCTGACCACTCGTCGGACGCACGCGCGTGGTGAGAATACCGACGGTCGTCGACTTCCCCGCGCCGTTTGGACCAAGCAGCCCGAAGATCTCTCCGCCCTTCACGTCGAGCGACAATCCGTCCAGCGCGACAACCGCGCGCGCCGGCTGCCCCTTACTCTTGCGACGTGGTCCAAACCCACCACCCGCGGCAAGTGGTGGCGCCGATGTGTAAACTTTCCGAAGTTCTTGTGTGCGAATGCCAGCTATCATCATTTCTCTCTTGGACCGCTATTATGAATCGACCCATTCTAATCGAGGCCCGTGCTTTGGCAAGCATCCGCGCCTCTGAGTGGGATTTGATCGCCTTTGCGCCTTTGCGTGAAACTCCCTTCACAGCTCCTTAACTCCCTGACACTTCGCGCAAAAGTAAACAATCCGCGTCCGCTCTTCCTCGTCCTCTTCAGCCTGCATTGTCCTTTGTCTCAGTTGCCTGATCTTCTCACCACACCGCAAACACGGGAGGTTCGTACGACGAAACACGAGGTGTCGCGTCCCATACTCACGACCTGGCTGATACACCAGCGATGGATCACTCGCCATCCGTTTCCGATCTTCTTCAGACGCT
>JGI12363J15224_100230_pt1 | contig 11492 bp, 16 predicted proteins | sample ForSoiNitrogNN91_FD_15224 | JGI IMG/M metagenome (IMG submission 15224)
TCAAACAAATGCTCGATGGCGCAATCGCTCAGGCGGGTGTGACGACCAGTTACGATCCATCCTACGTCGCACTCGCTTATCCCGGCGGAGACGTGCCGGAACAAACAGGCGTCTGTTCTGATGTCGTGGTTCGTGCCTTTCGCAAAGCCGGTATCGATCTGCAAAAAGAGATTCACGAAGACATGAAAGCGGCGCGCTCTGACTATCCGACAAAATGGGGTGCGACTAGTCTGGATGCGAATATCGATCATCGTCGCGTTTTGAATCTGATGGCTTATTTCAGGCGACAGCGAAAGTCGCTGCCGGTTAGCTACAGCGCCGCGGACTATCAACCTGGTGATATCGTCGCCTGGGATTTATCCAGCGGCATGGACCACATCGGTATCGTGACAAACATGTTGTCAGACTCCGGAGATCGCTACTTAATCGTTCACAACATCGGCACCGGCACGCGAGTCGAAGACGTGTTGTTTGACTGGACCATCAAGGGCCATTACCGGTTCTTTTAGTTGCAGGTTAGACTGTGGCTACTATGAGCTTGGAAAGAACAGATCCTCCAGATACATTCATTGGCACAGTGGCTGAAAAACTCGGCGCGGTTGCGCGTGCGACGACCGTTTTTGGCGAACCTGTGGAACGAGGCGGAATTACCGTCATTCCGGTTGCTAAAGCCCGCTGGGGATTCGGCGGTGGTGAAGGTCATCGTAAAGACGAGGATGGGGCGGGCGGCGGTGGTGGTGTACAAGTAACACCGGTTGGCTTCATTGAGATCACGGACCACGGGGCAAACTTTCGTCCGATCAGAACGGTGTCCCTTTCCTGGATTATCACCGGAGGCATTCTCGGATTATTTCTGCTGCGTGAAACGATGAAACGCCGATAGCGCGCCGTGAAATACTTAGTGGTTCGCAGTCTAATTAACGCCGAAGGCGTTCGCTAATTTCGCCCAAACATCGTAACGGCGGGTCTGGTCCTATCTTTGATCGCAATGGTGACCGTCTGCCTGCTGGTGCTCTGGGGATTGCGTCGGCGCCGGAAGCAGTAACGACTGACAATTCTTTTGCTGAACGTTCAAGTACCCAATCATTTTCACTTCATCTCACCAAGATAGTAATCTTCCAATTCTCGAGCAGCCTTGAACAATGGCGACTCCGAAGTTTCGCTAGCCCAATCGCCAACTTCACGGAGAACACCTAAAGTAACAACGCCTCGCGACGGCTCAAGCTGGCCGCTCTTAGCTCGTTCTCGACGTTTGTACAAAGCTTCGACCAGGGTTTCCAAGGCCCCAGGTGGAGTATCGTCCGGAACTCCCTGGTCCCGGAGCTTGATTCTCTCTTTCGCAATCTCGATCGTGCGATCAAACAGAGCTACAAAACGTTTTGTTTTGTCGTCAGTCATAGAATCAGTTTTCATGGTTTCCTACCGGATGCGGATTAACCCATTTTATCCGTGGATCTTTTGTGGGTCTTCACGGACGAACGCGGATGATCGTCTTTCCCTTGATCCGCTCGGTTGGGTTGAAGGCGGCGATGGCATCGTCGCGAGTTCTGGCCTGCAACATAGCCGCTCCACCCTTTGTCCCCGGACGCGTTATAGGACAGAAACGGATCGATCAAAATCCTGGCCTCGTCCGCCTCGATGCGAATGCGGAATGGCCGTAGTGTGTCTGTTTCATAGGACTTGTCTCCTCAGTAATCTTCTCATATCAATTCCGAATCGCCTCAGACTTTGGTTTCAAGAGGAGCCGGCGGAACTGATTCTTCCGTATCAATCTCTCCCGCCGCGCAGGCGGAAGAATCTCAACACTCTTTTTGCTGCTGTGGGTTCGGTCATAAAGTGAAATTGGCCTGTGAGGGGAATCAATAACTTAGGCGGACGATTCGGTCATAACTTGAATTTCCTCCCCCTCACCATAGCATTATCAACTCAATCAGCCGTGGTTTGTCCGAAGAGTATCTGTATGAAGATCAAATCACGATCCAACAATCCACTCGCTAAACGAGCTCGCAAAGGCTTTCGAGGGTTTCCTGTCGCCACCGTTGCGTTTTACGGTCCTGACGATCAACGCGCGAGCAAACTCGTCATAGGCATCATCAACCACGAAGGCGCTGAGCCGAAGTTATGCCAATGGTATTCAAATATTAGCGATCTACGAGCTGTTCCGGAGATCGAGTCTGAGATTAAGGCCTCATAAAGGATCACGATGTCGTTTCCGTCTCCATGGTTGATCGCATCATCGGATGTCCGCACGAGGAGGGTATCGACTATCCTAACGGGGAATCGTGTCCGCAGTGTCCGTTTTGGCGCGGCCGAGACAGATTCACAGGCGAGCTGATTAATTAGAATACGAGCCCCGACGGCCCCGCCCACTTCCACACTTCTATTGTAGTTCGACGAGGCCTGCTATATAAGGATGGAGTCAAAGGTAGTCTTAAAAAAATCGACGTTCTCGTTGTATGGTGTTCAGTTCCACGTAGCACGACTTCAAAATCTCACGTAGCAAATACCATTGTGAACACACTCGAGCTCAAACAATAGCTGTACCATAACCTGGACGATAATCGCTTCGGCACGACGCGATTCAAATAGTCGACGCGAGATTCGCAGCCTCACAGTAGACTGTAGCTCAGCACTCCTCTCATGAATGCCAAAGAAAATAGCTCAGCAAAGCAACTTTATCCCTCTTACGCCCCACCCGAGAAGTGGAGAAACGAATCTCAAACTCGCCGCTTAGAGGGTGAAGAGTGGCAAGCCATTCGGCGTCGCATTCTTCAGCGAGACAAATACAAGTGTGCTTACTGTGGTTATTGGGCGAAGAAATTTCAAATTGTGGATCATATTGATGGCGATCCAGAGAACAACTCTGATGATAATCTTCAAATCGTTTGTCAGATGTGTAATTGCGTGAAGCACGCAGGCCAAGGCTGCGTCCTCAAGGGGATTGTGGAGCTTTATCGGAGCTCATGGTTCAGCCAAAACACCCTGATTATCCTGACGCGATTCCTGCGTGATTCAGGAAAGTCCGACGAAGAAATAAAGAAGCTGCTTGGATTTGATGAGCAAGTGCCATTCGCGATGGATCGTGAATACTTAAAGCCCCTGTTTGCCTTCGTCACATCACGTACAACTCATAAAGGCAATGACATGTATGATCGATGGAGAAACTATCATGAACAATTTTTGAGACCAAAGTACGCACGGGATATCGAGACGCATTTGCAGGGTATTGCACCCGATCTATATGACGGTTTATACGAACAGGTTAAAGCCAAGGTATTGGCTTACATTTCTGAATTGGCAGATCATCAGAACAAGCCGGTAGTCATGATGTTAATCAAAGCAGGAATGGTCAAGAGATTCGTAGGCGAAGGACTAATCAGGGTTCAGTGAGTTTTAATTGAATGAGGTGTTCGATATAAGCCTCAACATGGACCTCGTTGCCATAAAGCCGCTGGCATAAGCGACGCTTTGTTTCAATCTCAGAAAGGCCAGGCGGAAATGAAGCGAGGGCGATAGTTCGCGCAACATCGAACATTCGGCTACCCATTACAACTCGTTCAGCGCCGGATCGCGACAGCAAATGTTCGCGAAAAATTGCGGCAATGTTTGGTGAGGTGTCATTCATAACCCAGAATCTCCTCCAGCAATGTATCCACCTTTAGAGCCGTCGCGCGGCTACGTAAATACTCCATATCACAATCTGTGCTCAGAAGATTGCGGACATCTGCCAGCTGCATTTCTGATTTTGAATCCCTTGCCCAATACAGTTTGGACAAGATTAGGTCTTCGCGGCAGACAATCCAGGTTTTAAAATCACCTAAGTTGATTTGCCTGCGTCGCGCAAACTCTTCTTGTCGGTAAGCATTGGGTTTTAGTACTACGCAATCCACTTTAATTACTGCGCCACTGTGAATGAGATTAAATATTCCGCGCCGGGAAATGGCATCAGTAACGTTCTGTCGGTCAACATAGTACTCGCTCTCGAACAAGCGGAAAAATTCTTCAATTTGAGTTTCATTGAGCGAAACCACGAGGTCAATATCTCGTGTCATGCGCGGCTGGGCATAGTAGTTCATTGCAACCGAACCGGTCAGCATAAACGATATCCCACCGCTTTCAAGGCGGCGGGACACATCATGGAGTACATCAAGTTCAGTTTCAATCATCGCTTCAGTTCCACTTACTCGTCCTTGATGTTCCGTCACCAAAAGAAAAGACCCAAGCTTCAGCCACGATCAGATGAGTGGGAATCATAACATCTCCGAGACAGGCTGATGATAGAGGGGCAAAGATCACTAAACGCAACCGCGCGCCTCCTTGTTGAGGGGTTCAACCCATACCACAACACAACAACAATGTGGGTTCCGTCATAAAGTGAAATCGTCCCATCAATGGAATCAATTACTTACGCTTACAGTTCCGGCATTAAATGAAATTCTTGTCCGGCCGACACCTAGACCACCGAGAGAAGGACTATCGCAGCCTGCCTTCGTGAATGCAGCTTCATTAGTACAATCTGGTAAACCGATTGTTCCGCTGCGACGGAATCCATCGCTAGGGAATTCGTCACTGCTTAGTGCCTTCAGGTGTCGACGACGCATCTTTCCACGCCTTTTTCATGGTCTCCATGGATTCCTTCATGGGCCCGGAGGGCGCGAGTACCGTCGTCTTACCGTTGCTCTCATCAATCAATTCGAAGGTCGGCGCTATAACCTGGGCGTCGAGGACTCCAATGGTCGGTGGGAACGATTCGATTTCGATCCAAATCTGAACGCGCCCAGTACTGGGTTCGCCGGAAACTTTGAGGTCGCCATACCCGAGGGTGAAGATGTGCCCGAGCTCGTGCTCCGCCATTCCACCCGATTCGCCTGAATAGATGAGACCGGATTCTCTTTCAGTGACGTTGTAAACTTTTATGGTGTGCTTAAGAAATTTCACGCTGCCGTCCTGAAAATAAAAGTTGGGAACCGTGACGGTTACCCGTTGCCCCGGCACCATTCCGATGGCGCCGCCATGTACGATGGTCGTGCCGGTGTAGGTGTTTGTAGTTTGAGCATTCGCCCGTACAGAGGCGGCGACCAGAAAGAGCATCCCGGCCATGGCACAAGCCAGCAGTCCAGGTTTTCGCTTCACTCGTTTCAGTAACTCTGCGATTGTTGTCAGTTTGTACATTGTATTCACTCTCCTTTTCGTAGTTGGATCAGTTGGTTTGAGTTATCTCGTCTGACCCGTTCTCTTGGTAAGGCGTTTGGGGAGCGCGAAAACTATCACTACGCAGAAAATTTTTAGGGCACTCGTTGTCGACACACAGCGGGATTCGTTCTGTAATCTCCGTGTCCTCCACCATGTTCATCAGACAGCACTTCCACCCGCGCGTTTCAAAGCAGCGGTGATGCGAGCCATCCAGTTGCACCAACGCGCGGATTGTGCGTTCCGCGCCCGCCAACTGCGATGTCGCGCATGCTTACATCGCAGTTGCCATAACCCAGCTTTCACTAACCAGCATCTACGGTTCTCGTGATCAGCACGTAACCATCGCCGCATCCTGACTTCGCAGCTCACCGCGCTTCACGCTTTCAAAGATCTTCAATCGCTCTCGTTCCTTTGCGCTCATCCACAAATGTCCTTCCATTGGCCCACCCTTTCGGTGTGCATTCTGGAGGGCTTTTCTATTCAGTTTGTAGAGGGCTGTTTTATCTAGTTACGACAGTGTCCGAGGTTTTTATTGACAGCATATTTAAGACGGTATAGATTGGCCACGTTATTCCCCCTCATTCTGATGTGACCACCCGACAAATATTGTGTCAACGCCTGTGGCGTTTTCTGCGGTGCGTACTCAACTCTTACTGAAACTTTCTCTATCTCGCGGTAACAAAAACTAACTCCAAGTCTGTGGGTGTGGTGGGCACTTGCAAATGGATGCGCGCATATCAATTGTCGTATCTCTAATCGAACTTTATTTCGCCAGAGATGTAAGGTTGGATGAGCTATGTATTGTGGTTAATCTATCTCCCAGTCACCTCACTCATTTGTTCAAAGCAACATTAGGGATAAGTCCTACCCAGTATCTGAAATCTATAAGAATGCAACGCGCCCAGGAGCTCCTGGACCATTCTTTTCTCAGCGTCAAAGAGATCGGAATGAGAGTGGGAATGAGCGATACGAGTCATTTTGTTCGAGACTTCAAGAAGGCTTACGGACTCTCACCCTCACAATACCGAAGGAGCCCTGCATGCGCTGCCAAGCTCACTGACTCCAAGCTCCGGAAGTTGGCGTTAAAATCAACGGATAGATCGCCCCATCAACATTCGCCCAATAGCAGAACTGGCCAATGATTCACAGACCTAGCCAATACATAACAAAATCGGCTAATTGAAATTGCGTGCTTGCTTGAAGAACGGTGCTAGTGTGTTCGCACACTGACCAAGCCACCATAACGGGAGCAAGAAATCGTGGATTCATTTTCAAAGAAGATCGAAGTGATGGCCAATGTCGCAGTTATTCTGATCGCGATTCTGCTAGGTTACGCACTAATCAAGACGCGCATCTTCCCGACACAAACAACTCAGTCGAAGCCCTGGGTAGATTTAGCAAAGTTGCCGCAATTAGGGATTGACTGGTCACAAAGTAACCAGACTTTGCTGCTTTCTCTTTCTAAGGATTGTCATTTTTGTACCGAGAGCGCGCCGTTCTATCGACGTTTGGCGCAAGAAAGATCCGGTCAACTGAACACGCGACTCATCGCAGTTTTCCCACAACCAATTAGCGACGGCTCAAAGTATCTCCAGCAATTGGAAGTGTCAGTTGACGAAGTAAAGCAGTATCCAAACCAGGCAACAGTAGCAAACGCCACGCCGACTCTTATTCTGGTAGGCCGCTCCGGAAACGTACTTGGAGTTTGGACCGGCAAGTTGACTTCGGATAAGGAGCAGGAAGTCTGGCAGAAGATGCATTGCGGCACCGTAGGAAACTGTGCCTCAAATGAGAACGGCAAATCCACTCAAACGCGAGGAATCTGAATCATGACCGGAACACAGGAATTCAGCGGCGGAACGCAGGGACTAAAACGATTGAGGACCTTCACCTTTGTGATTGTGCTGACGTTGGCACTGATGTACGTGCTGTCAGCACCTGCTGCCGTCGTGCAGCCGGCTAGTGCCTGCGGCGAATGCACACCCAGCACCTGCTGCGAAGAGTACTGCGAGCTTGAGTGTTGTTATTGGAGTCAATACGAGTACGGGTGTATGACCCAGTGTTTTATTTGCCATAACGAATGCACGTATTGCTGCACATAAAAGGAGATGTTGAAATGAGGTATCGCACCAGAACGCTGATCCTTATCGTGAACGCGGCAGTGATTTGCGTATCCGTGGTGATTGCAGCCGATGTGAAGACGCAAGGATTTTTCGGTTTTGTGACTCCAGCGGGCAAGGATACCGCGCGTCAAAAGGGAGGGCGCACGATAAAAATCTTTCCGCGCAACCTCACTCGATATGACGAGCTTAATCAGCTCAGCAAAGCGAGCTCCGCGATTCTGGTGGGATCTGTGTCTTCTCAAAAGAGCTACTTGACTAGTGAGAGTGAAAACACAGCTTCCACACATTACAAAGTGCTGGTGAAAGACGTGCTGAAGGGTGATCTAAAGAAAGGCGCAACCATCGACATCAGAATGGCCGGCGCAGAGACCGTTTCCGTTAACGGTGCTGACGTCGACGTGAAGGTGCCGGACTACTGGAAGATGCCACAAACCAGCGCAACTTACATCTTCTTTCTCCAGCACACGGATTTTGACGACTACGCTTTAGTGGGTGGACCACAGGGCATGTTCCAGGTGTCGTCGAATGTGATCAACCCGCAAGGTTTGGCGGAAGACGCGTTGTATCGTGCAAACAAGGATCTGGAATTAAAGATTTTTCTTGAAAAGGTTAAAGCTGCTCTCGCAGGTTAGTTTCCTGCGAGAGCGAAATGTTTCGTTTTCCGTTGACTAAAAGGGAGCTTACTCATGATTCGCCTTTTGTTGTCTCTCGTCGGTGCCATCGTCATCTTCGTTGTAGCGGCACTTCCATCAGGGACTCTCGTCTCGGCGGATGTCAGGGCACGCCGCAAGAGCCAGGCGGCGAACGGCCGCTTTATCGAATGCGTGGCAAAGAACGATCTGGAATGTGTTCGCCGTGCACTCGAGAAGGGGATAAACCCGAACGTGCGCGATCCAAACGACAAGGAGATGTCTACGGCTGCGATGATGGCCGCGATGGCTGGAAATACCGACTTGCTGAATCTTCTAATTAGCGCGGGAGCGGATGTCAATGCGACGACCACGAAAGGCAGAACGGCATTGATATGGGCTGCCTGGCGAGGACGAGATGCGACTGCAAAGATATTGATACAGAAAAATGCGGCGATCAATACAGAGGATGGATTCGGAAGCACACCATTGATGTTTGCCGCGAATATGGGCCACAAAGATCTGGTCGTAACGCTGTTAGATGCCGGCGCAGATGTAAACCTGCGAGCTTCGGATTCCAGTACTGCGCTTATAGCGGCGGTCAGAGGTCAGCACAGTGAGATTGTGAAACTCTTGTTGAGTCGGTCTGCAAACGCTAACGTCGTGGAGAATATTGGTCGTACTCCTCTGATCCTCGCTGTTGAAAATGCCGACATCGAAAGCATCAGGGCGCTGCTCAAAACTCGCTTGAATGTTGACGTGAGAGATCGACGAGGCGAAACAGCGCTCACACTCGCCACTAAGCAGCACAACGCGCCGGTCATCGACCTGCTACTGAACACGGCGGTCGTGGATGTGAACGTGGGGGATAGTTTGGGAACTACACCTTTGATGGCCGCAGCCGAGCAAGGTGATACCAATACTGTGAAAGCGCTACTCGATAAGGGCGCGAATATCGAAGCTGAAGATGCACAAGGTAGAACGCCGTTCGTCAGGGCGAAACTCGCGAAGCAAACGCAGGCGATGGCCTTGCTAAGTGCGGAAGGCGCAAAGACCACTTCCAACCAGTGGCCCTATTAACATTCAGAACTTTCCCGAGAATCGAAAGCCATGATATCAGTGCTCCAACAACAACATGAGATCCTTGCGCTCTTTTGCTCGATGGTTGTTGCTGTCGTCTTCCTGACTTCGGGTGTCATGAAGTTTGCCGACAAGAAGACATTTGTGGCCGTGGTGCGTGACTTCGCTCTGCTTCCCGACTCGGTTGCGACATTCTTAGGAACGGTGCTTCCTTACTTTGAAATCGTCATTGCGGTGACGTTGATTATCGATATTTATAGAGGCGCGCTTCTCGCCGTTGTGATTGTTTTGCTGACGAGTTTCGCGACTGCCGTGTCAATCAACCTGCTGCGCGGCCGCAGCTATATTTCATGCGGATGCTTCGGCGCACACGAGAACTCCCCCCTTACATGGTCTTTAGTTAGTCGCAACCTGCTTTTGATCGGCGTTGCTGTGGTTGGCTCGCTAACCAGCAATTCCACCGGCATTGGTTTATTTGAAAGATTTGCGATCCTGGCCACTATCAGTTCGCTGATTACGGCGCACCATCTGTATCGCTTGATTCTCAAATTATGGCAACCGCAGGTCTGATGCTTGCAAGTTAATTGTCCTTGTATAGGTGAGGTTATGACTACGATCTGGCTGATTTCACATCTTGCTCTATGGCTCGTTGTGGCGTTGCTTAGCGTCCTTGTCATCCTGCTTGCACGCCAGATGGGATTGATCTACAGACGGCTGGGCTCCGCGCCGGCAAGAATGGAGAACGACGGTCCCGCGATCGGAGAGTCAGTGCCGGAGATGATAGTGCAAACGCTCGATGGTGAGACGAAAGTTATCGGCGGCAGCGATGGTCTTATCGGCAGACTTTTAGTGTTTGTTTCCGTTGGCTGTCCGGCATGTAATTTACTTGCTCCGGCAATTCGAGCGGTGTCGAAGAAGGAGCGCAGTGTTCTGGAAACGCTAATGGTCAGTATCTCGGCGGACGAGCACGCGGTGCGAGATTTTATGAAACGAAACAAGCTGCTCGACGTGCCGTGCATTATCTCAAGTGAGTTAGTGTCGCGATACAAAATTCACGGTCCGCCTTATGGCGTCTTACTCGATCACCAGGGAGTGGTAAGAGCCAAAGGTCTGATTAACAACCTGGACCATGTCGAGAGTCTGATTAACGCCGCAGAAATGGGATACGCCAGCAGTACGGCATACATTAGTGCAATCACCAGTTCCGATCCTGCTTTGGCTATGGATTAGGTAGCTACAGTATTAATTGAGCTAAGACGTAAGGTAAATGCCATGAAATCTGAGCATGACAACAACAATTCAGTTGACGCCTTTGTTGCAACGCTCTTAAGGAAGCGGGGTCAGAGCATCTCGCGTCGTGGCGTGCTCGCTCGGCTTGGGAAGGGTTTATTGGGGGTCGTCGGAATCTCATTAGTTCCGGTGCTCCCGATTGATCGGACGTTTGCGATGTCGGTGCAGGGCGGCGCTTGCTGTCAGTGGCAATTGTGCGGAATCAACGGCTATCTCTGTGGTGCGAACGGCTCAACTGCATGCCCAAGTGGAACCGTTGAGGGAGCAAGTTGGAGCAAGTGTTGTGATAACGGCAACGACTGCAATCCGGAAAGCAAAATGGTCGAGTACATAGATTGCTGCGCGACTACACAGTCGGTTGCGACCGGCGCCCGAGGACCACTCTGCGCGCACAATACCAGCGTTGAGTTCGCCTGGTGTGGCGGGTCGGAGCAATACTATGGCTGCACCTATGCAAAGATCGGTGCTACGTGTAGCGGTGGATCCAGTAATCCCTGTTAATGAATACCCGTCGCCAGGAAGGCTTGCTCAGGCAAACTCGAGATGGAAAGTGTCAGATCAGCACAAGAATACAGGTTGGATGGACCAGGTTGGGTACGTCGCCTACTGCTGCTCGGAGCAGCCTGTTCGTTTAGTGCCGTGATTGCTTATCTGTTTCCGCGAGTTGTTGGTTGGAATCGTGGGTCATTGCTTGTAATGGGCATCGGTTTTTTAGCCGGCCTTTCTTCCCTGTGGTCGCCTTGAGGGCTGTCGATGATCGGTACGATCATTCCCACAGTTTGTGGGAACTCGAGTCAACACATGATCAATCGGAAACCGGGACTCCTTGCACTGCATGGGCTGGGTTATGTGATTGGGGCGATTGCGGCCGGAGCAGTGGTGGGTATGATCGGACAATTCATTCTCATGTTTTTCGGCACTAAGCCAACTGGGAGTTTTGTTTTCAAAGCGATAGGTATTGTCAGTGTGCTCTACGGACTTCACGAACTTCGATTTCTTCGTTTGCCGGCGCCACAATCGCGCCGTCAAGTACCTCAGCAGTGGCGGCGCGAACTGCATCCGTCTTTAATGGTCTTCTTGTATGGATTGTGTCTTGGTCCGGGGTTCTTCACTGCCATTCCGGCGACCAGTTTTTATGTTCTCGTGGCGGCGGTGCTGCTTCAGGCTGACATGGCTT
>JGI12363J15224_100239_pt1 | contig 11144 bp, 3 predicted proteins | sample ForSoiNitrogNN91_FD_15224 | JGI IMG/M metagenome (IMG submission 15224)
GTTCGATAGATCCTTGATCCACCAAACGGATCCGGTAAGAAACGTTCCGCTGTTAAATCCGCCCGGTTCAGATAACCGCGCGCCAGTCCGACGCCGCCGATGTACAACTCACCAGGCACACGAGGCGGCACTACTTGCAGGTTCTTATCGAGCACGTAAATTTGCGTGTTCGCTATGGGCCGTCCGATCGGCACTACCGGCCGCTCCACCGCGCTGCGGCAGTCCCAGTACGTCACATCCACCGATGCTTCCGTTGGTCCATACAGGTTATGCAACGCCGCCGGCAGTAGCTTCACAAACTTTTCTTTTAGCTCATACGACAATGCTTCACCGCTGCAAATCACTCGTTTGAGACTGCGGCACTCGCGAGCTTCTCTTTCCTCCAAAAACACCGCGAGCATCGACGGTACGAAATGCATCGTCGTAATCTGTTCCTGCTTGATCGTTTCGACCAGGTACTGACTGTCGCCTTGTGCGCCAGGCTGCGCCATTACCAGTCGCGCGCCTGTAATCAATGGCCAGAAGAACTCCCAGAGCGAAACGTCAAACGTGTAAGGCGTCTTCTGCAATACACGATCGTTCTCGGTTAACTGATACGCATCCTGCATCCATAGTAGGCGGTTGCAGATACCCTCGTGCGTGATCATCGAGCCCTTCGGGCTTCCGGTCGAACCCGAGGTGTAGATCACGTAAGCCAGGTTGCTGGGAATGGTATTGATCGCCGGGTTCTCTTTGCTCTCACGGGTCATCTCATTCCAGTCCGCATCAAGGCTGATCGATTTCACTTGCGAAACGATCTCGCGGAAGCGTTGCGCAGTCAGGACGACGCGTATTCCTGCTTCCTCGATCATCAAGCTCAGTCGCTCTTGCGGATACGACGGGTCCAAAGGCACATACGCCGCTCCAGCCTTGAGTATCCCCAACAGCCCGATCACCATTTCCAGCGATCGCTCGAGACAAATCCCCACAAGCGTTTCTGGCCCCGCGCCGAGTGCGCGCAGGTGGTGGGCCAACTGGTTTGCGCGCTCGTTCAGCTCGTCGTAACTGAGGCGTTCGTCGTTGTACACCAGCGCTGTGGTTCCGGGTGTGCGCGCAACTTGCGTCTCGAAGAGTTCATGCAGGCACGATTCACGTGGGTACTCGACTGCAGTGTCATTCCATTGGCTAACGACAAGGTGCCGCTCGTCGTCGCGTAGCATGTTGAGTTGCGAAATTCGGCAGCGCGGATCTTCGATCGCACTTTCCAGCAGCGTTTCGAAATGAGAAGCGAGGCCGCTGATGGTTTCGGCATCGAAGCGGGCCGGGTTGTATTCCCACGAGGCATTCAAACTTCCATCGCTCTCTTTCAGGAAAAGAACGAGGTCAAACTTTGGCGCCGTGGTTTCGAGCTCCAACTGCTCCACGCTCACGCCCGGTAAATTAATTACGGGTGGCGGCGTGTTTTGCATCACGAGCATGATTTGAAAAAGCGGCGTGCGGTTGAGATCTCTTTCGGGCTGCAACTCCTCGACCAGAAGCTCAAACGGCACGTCCTGATGCGCGTGTGCCTCGAGCGTCAAGGCACGGGCCCTTACTAGTAGCTCGTCGAATGAAGGATCGCCTGACACATCGCCGCGCAGCACGAGCGTGTTCGCGAAAAATCCGATGAGCGACTCAGTTTCGGTTCGCGTGCGATTAGCGACGGGCGTGCCGACGACGATATCGTCCAGCCCGGTGTAGCGGTGTAAAAGCGTTTGGAAGGTCGCCAGCAGCGTCATGAAAGTCGTCACGCCGTGCTGCCGGCTCAACTGCTGAAGACGAGTGGTGAGCTCTTTCGGAAATTCTCTCGACTCAGTCGCCGCGCTTGTATCGTTTGTGGTTGCGCGCACTCGCCGGCTGGGCAACTCGATCGGGTGCAGTGGACCACGGAGGCGCTGCTTCCAATATTCGAGGTGTGCTGTAAGCCCATCGCCGGAAAGCTGCCGGCGTTGCCACTGCGCGAAGTCGGCGTATTGACAAGGCAACTCGGCGAGTAGCGCTCCGTTGTAGAGTGCAGACAATTCGCTGACGAAGATGCCGATGGACCAGCCGTCGGCAACGATGTGGTGCATCGATAGCAGCAGGATGTGTTCGTCGGCGCCTACGCGCCAGAGGGTTGCGCGCAGCAGCGGGCCGTTGGACAGATCGAACGGAAGCGTTGCCTCAACTTTCGCGCGCCGCAGCGCCTCATGTTCCGGTTCGTCAACATCGCTGAAATCGACCATGTCGAGGCGCCACGATCCCGGCGGTGAAATCACTTGTACCGGTCCGTTTTTGAACCTCGTGCGCAGCGATTCGTGGCGATTGACGACTTCGCGGATGCTGTGCTCTAACGTGCTCGCGTTGAGTGGACCGGTGAGCCGGATCAGAATCGGGACGTGATAAGCGGCGTTGCCGGGCTCGAGTTGGTCCAGGAACCACAGTCGTTGTTGCGCGAAGGAGAGTGCCAATGGACCATCTCTGTCAACGCGCTCGATCGGTTGAGCGTAGTGTGCGCCGCTCTCGTGCGTGACGCGTTCCGCGAGCGCGGCTACGTGTGGGCTCTCGAATATCGAGCGCAGTGGCAGATCAACGTGGAAAGCTTCGTTGACGCGTGCGATTACTTGAGTAGCAAGTAACGAATGACCGCCGAGCTCGAAGAAGTTGTCATGAATTCCTACCTGTTCGACGCCCAGCACCGACGCCCAAATACCGGCGATCATCTCTTCGCGTTGATCGCGTGGTGCGACGAAGTCAGTCTCGACGTTCAGTGTGGAAGCTTCCGGTGCGGGCAGCGCGCGGCGATCGAGCTTGCCGTTTGGAGAGAGAGGCAGCTTATCCAGAGCGACGAAGGCCGAAGGAATCATGTAATGCGGCAGTTTCTGTTTGAGGTGGTCGCGTAGCTGGTTAGTAACTTCACCAACGACGTAGGCCACCAACTGCTTGTCTCCGGTCTCCGTTTCGCGCGCGATGACCACGGCGTCTTGCACTGCGCCGCTTTCTTTTAACACGGTTTCGATCTCGCCTAACTCGATGCGGAAGCCTCTCAACTTCACCTGGTGATCGCGGCGACCGAGGAATTCGAGTCGTCCGTCCGGCAGGTACCGCGCCAGATCTCCTGTGCGATACAAACGCGCGCCTGGCTCAGTCGAAAACGGATCGGGAATGAAGCAGTCCGCGGTTAACTCAGGTACATTCAAATAGCCGCGCGCCAATCCATCGCCGCCGAGATACAGCTCACCAACTACGCCCACTGGCACGAGTTGCAGATGGGCGTCCAGCACGTAAGCCTGTGTATTTGCTATCGGCCGGCCAATCGTCGGCGCTTCCGTGCTGCCCTTCTCCACCAGTGTCCAGGTTGAATAGGTCGTGTCTTCTGATGGTCCATACAGGTTCCGCACCTGCTCGATACTGTCTTGCTGGTAGAGGCTTTGCACCAGCGCGTTCGGTAACGGCTCGCCCGCCAGATTCACTACTCGCACTGATTCCGGCACCGCATGTAGTCGTACGAGCTCCGTCATGGCGGAAGGTACCGTGTTAATCAGGGTCACTTCGTTTGCCGCCGGCAGCTCAGGTAGTTCCAGCGCCTGAGCCGCAAGGATGATCTTCCCGCCTACGCTGAGCGGCACAAAGATCTCGAAGATCGAAAGATCGAAGCAGATCGATGTCGAGGCTAGCACTCCGGCCAGATGCTCGGTACTGAACACCTCTTTGGCCCAATGAATGAACGCGACTGCACTACGGTGCTCGATGGCGACGCCTTTCGGTCTACCGGTCGAGCCCGAGGTGTAGATCACGTAAGCGAGGTTACGCGGATGACACGTATCAAAACCACGGATTAAATCCGGATCTGAGCCGCGATTTTGATCCATGTAATCGGTGGTTAATACCAGGACTGGTTTTGAATCTTCGACAATAGATTGCACTCGCTCGCGCGGATAACTCGGATCGAGCGGCACGTATGCGCCGCCGGCTTTCAGGATGCCGAGGATCGCAACCACCATATCGATCGAGCGCTCCATGAAGAGGCCGACGAGGGTTTCCGGTCCCACACCCTGCTTGCGAAGGTGTTGTGCAAGCTGGTCCGCACGCATATTCAACTCCGCGTAGCTCAGCCGTTCGTCGTTGTGAACAAGCGCGGTGGCTTCCGGTGTGCGCGCGACTTGCGCCTCGAACAGCTCGTACATACATTGCTCGCGCGGGTAGTCGATCCTTTCGGCGTTCCAATTAACAACCAGTTGACGTTGCTCAGCCGGCGTTAAGAATGAGAGATCAGACACGCGCTGTTGGGGGTCTTTGACGATGCTCGCGAGTAGGGTTTCGAAGTGACCGGCCATTCGTCTGATGCGCTCGTGATCGAACAGGTCGGTGCTGTATTCGAACGATGCCAGCAACGTATTGTCTGCTTCAGTCATCGTCAGCCGCAGATCGAAGAGCGTTGTTCGCTGTGTCAACGCCATCGATTCCAAGGTCAGCTCGCCTGATTTAACTTTAGAGCCCGCTTCACCCATCGCAAAAGAATTCAAGACTTGCGAGGGCTGAAACACAAACATTGTCTGAAACAACGGCGTCTGACTGGGATTTCTCTCGGGCTGTAATCGTTGGACCAGCAGCGCGAACGGGAAAGCCTGATGACCTAACGCGTCAAGGGCCGTGCGGCGAACGCGCGACAACAACTCTACAAAACTCGGATTGCCGGAGAGATCGGCGCGCATCACCAATGGATTAACGAAGTAACCGACAAGGTGAGTTAACGCGGCGGAATCCCGTCCTGAAGCCGGCGATCCGATCGCGAAGCTCTCCTGGCCGCTATAGCGATATAGCAGCGCCTCGAACGCAGCGAGCAGGGTTGCGAAAAGCGTTGCCCCAGCATCGTGCGCGACGGCTTTGATGTCTCGCGTGAGCTCTGGACCAATTCTGAACGTGTACGTCGTTCCGCGGTGAGATTGCACCGGCGGCCGAGGCCTGTCAGACGGAAGATCGAGTACGGGAAGATTTGTGCCGAGTTGTCGCAGCCAGTAGTTCCACAGTCGCTCGCCTTCCTGCCCTTCGAGCAGCTCGGCCTGCCGCCTCACATAATCAACATATTGAAACTCTAAGACCGGAAGCTGTGGTTGTCGTTCCTGACGCTGCGCGGTGTAGAGCTCGCCCAGTTCCTGCCACATCACGTTGAGCGACCAGAAATCGACGATGATGTGATGCGCAACGATCAAAAGCACATGCTCGTCGTTGCGTCGCTGCAGCAGACTCACTCGCCATAACGGTCCGGCACTGAAATCAAATGGACGTAACGCTTCTTCCCCACACCATTCATCAAGCTCGCTCCACGAAGCCGCGTCGATCTTTTCGAAATGAAGGGGCAGATGGTCGTGGATTCGTTGAACAGGCTCTCCGGCGACAACATCGAACGTGCTCCGCAAGGAAGGATGTCGCTGGGCGAGGGCGAGGAAGGCACTCTCCAGAGCGTTCGTATCGAGCGCACCGTCAATGCGAGCCGCAGCCGAGACGTTATAAGCCGCGTTTGACGGGTTCATCCGGTGCAGGAACCACAACGCCTGCTGCCCGTGTGAAAGCGCTCCATTCATCTCGGTGGGAGCAACGACTGGCTTCGACGCGTGCTCCATCTTCGCGCGGAGTTGAGCGGCGACTTCGAATAAGCTGGGACCTTCGAGCAGGCTCGCCATGGACCATTCGACGTTGAAGTTCGACTCGATCGCGTGCGCCATTTCTATAGCCGACAACGAATCAATACCGTAGCGCGTGAGTGGCTCGTGTACGTCGATGCTCTCGAGATCGACGCCGAGTTTTACCGCGAGGTGCGCACGTAGAAACGTCTCTACTTCGACGACATCTACGTCAGTCGAAATTGTCTGCTTGTTTGCCTGCCATGTAGCGATTACTTCCAGTCGCGAGGAAAGAAACAGCTCTCGACACTTGCCACGCTGAATCTTGCCGCTGGAAGTTTTGGGAACACTACCCGCACTCACCAACACCACACAATAAGGCTGAACCTCGTGCTCTTCGACCACCGCTTGCCGGATGTTTCCGATCACATCGTCGAAGGAAGACGAGGCGTGCCGCGCAAGCTCCTGCACGATCACCAAACGCTCTTCGCCTTCGTCTTCGATCGAAAAAGCCGCGCCGCATCCGGGCTTCAGTGATGGATGAGTCTTCTCAACTGTTCTCTCGATCTCGTGTGGATAGAGGTTACGGCCGCGAATGATGATGAGATCCTTGATGCGTCCCGTGATGAATAACTCGTCTGAGCCGACGAAGCCAAGATCGCCGCTGCGCAGATATGGACCACCGTCGCTGCCCACGAGACGAGCCTGAAACACTTTGGCCGTCTCTTCAGGCTGGTTCCAGTAACCGGCGGCGACGCTTGGCCCACTAATCCAAATCTCACCGACTTCACCAGGCGCGCATCTCACGAGTGTTTCGGGATTAACGATGACGATCTCGGGATCGCGTTCCAGAGCGCCACAGCCGACGACAGAAGTTTTGATCGACGGTCCACTCGCACCGGAAACAAAGAGCGTTGCTTCCGCTAAACCGTAACAGGGATAAAAAGCTTCGCGCCTGAAACCGCACGGCTCGAAAAACTCGGCGAAGCGCTCCAGCGTTTCTGCGCGCACCGGCTCAGCACCATTGAAAGCGACGCTCCAGCTACTAAGGTCAAGCGAGTCGCGTTCTGCAACTGAGATCTTTTGTGTACAGAGATCGTAAGCGAAGTTTGGTCCACCGCTGGTAGTGGCGCGGTAATCAGAAATCGCGCGCAGCCATCGCAACGGCTTCTGAAGAAACGCAATCGGCGACATGAGAACGCAGCGGGCACCGAGATAAAGCGGTTGCAGCACATTCCCGATCAGCCCCATGTCGTGATAAAGCGGGAGCCAGCCGGCAATGATTGAATACTCATCCTGGTGGAAGGCGCGGCGGATCAGCTCTTCGTTGTGCAGTAGATTGCCATGCGTGACCATCACGCCCTTCGGTGTTGCGGTAGAGCCTGATGTGTATTGCAAGAACGCGAGCGTCGAGTGGTCGATGTGAGGCGTGCGCCAGTTATCCGACAGTTGTGGATCGATCTCCTCAGTAACGCCGCAGGCGAGTGACGGTTCGATGCGCGCGCGGATCGTTGCGGTAGTCAAAGCGAGTTGCGGCCTTGCGTCTGCGACGATCGCCTCGATGCGGCCGAGATGGCGATTGCGCGATGGTGGATACGCCGGCACTGCGACCGCGCCGGCATAGAGGCAACCCCAGAACGCGACAATGTAATCGAGTCCGGGCGGATACAGCAGGAGCACGTTTTGATTTTGCAGCTTGCGCTCCTGCAACCAGGCCCCCACCGCGCGAGCCTTGCGCGCCAATTCCCCGTAAGAGAGGTTAGCTTCCTCAACTTCCCCGTCGCGCAGGAAGGTGTAGGCCGTCCGATCGGGACGTTCCCCCGCTCTCACTTCCAGGAGATGGACCAAACTGTCAAACATCGTAGCTGTAGATTTCTTAGCCTGCGATAGCAGGCGTGAGCACAAAGCCTGGGGTGCGAGCCCCAGGATCAGAAATGAAAAAGGTGACGCTAACCTGGGGCTTGCGCCCCAGGCTTTATGCTAGGCCTGCTATCGCAGGCTAAAAAACAGATTTGCTTGTGCTGTTAGAGGTCGGGTGATAGTTCGAGAACTATCTAATGAATAATGCAATCAGATTCATTTACGGCTTAGTAGCACTAGAGGTTGATTGCACCGGCGGTTTTGGTTTCAGCTCCCAGAGCACGTTGATGATCTTCCATTCGCCGTTGAACTTCGCGACCGACAGATAATCGATCCAGTCAGACGCGACAATCTTCACCACAGCCGCATTGTTGAAACGATCGAGGATGGTGACCTCTTTCAACTGCTTCTCTTTCGGTGTTTGACTGCCGCCACCTCGCCGCGTTCCCTGGACCAGCGCCATCGCGCCCATGTGATTGAACTGGCTGCGTCCGGATTTCGGATCCGTATAGATCATTCGCTTCGCGAGCTCGGGATGCAGCGCACTCTCCATACGTTCCGCGTTGCCTTCATACCACCCTTCAATGTAATTGAGTGCGGTTTTGGTGATGGCTGCGTTCTCATCGGTCGGTGCTGTCTGCGTCTGCGCCGCCGCGATGCCTGAGACCAAGAGAACGATCGCAATTAGTGAGAATACTTTGGACATTTGAGATTCCCCTTTTCAAAGTTGTGCGCGCGTATTCTACTACTTGCCAGCGGCTGCTTCCATCTTCTTTCTCAAACTCAGCGGGCGCATGTCTGTCCATACTTCTTTGATGTACTCAAGACATTCCGCCTTTAAACCTGACTTGCCCACATCATTCCAGCCAAGCGGGTTATCGCGGTCGGCAGGCCAGATCGAATATTGCTCTTCGTGATTCATCACCACCTTGTAGATGGTCGTATCTTCTGCATCGTCTTTCATGTTCATTTCCTCCAGAGTTAATAATAGCTGCGCCTAGCTCATCCAAGTGAGTAGCCTCTCCTCGTTAAGAAAACATTTTGGCTGTTTGTGCCTGTGTGTGGTCGACGGGATTGAGCTCGCGCGACTCGAGTTGATCCTGATCGTATTCCAGCTTCCCGTCTGCAAGTTTGATCAGGCGATCGGCGACGTCGTAGTAGTGATCGTCGTGACTGATGACGATAACCGTCTTGCCTCTCGCTTTCAGCTCAGGCAGTAGTGAGTGATAGAAGATCTGCTTGAAAGTCGGATCCTGATCGGCGGCCCATTCGTCGAAGAGATAGATTGAGCGGTCTTCGAGATAGGCGGTGAGCAGGGCGAGGCGTTTACGTTGTCCCTGCGAAAGCTCCGTAGTCGTGAGCACGCCTTCTTTGACGTCGAGCTTGTGATTGAGCTGCAGCTTGACGAGATACTCGCGTGCTTTTTCGTCGAGCCTCGGCGCTTCGAGTCCGAGCAGACTATCGAAGAGGAAAAAGTCAGAGAAGACAACCGTGAAGTGTTGCCGATACCAGTCGCGATTCTCATCCGTTACCAACTCGCCATTAATGCGCAACTCACCCGCCTCTGGCGCATAGAGTCCAATCAATAGCTTCGCGAGTGTGGTCTTGCCGCTGCCATTACCGCCCGTGATGAACACGAGCTCGCCGGGCGTGAGCGTTAGATCAACTGGACCAAGCGTGAAATGACTGTTTTCAGCCTCGCGATAATACGTGTGAGTGATACCGCGCAGCTCCACAGTCTTCCAGGCGGGCAACTCTTCGGGTGTCTCCGCTGCTTCTTTTTCCGTTGTCTTCGCAGCCAGCGACAGGCCCAGGGAATCCACCTTCTGCAAAGCAACCTGCGCGCGAAAGATCGTCGGTACAGTGATATTGAGGACTTCGATTGGTGTCATTATGAAGAGCAGCAGCAGCGTGTATCCGGTCAAGACCTCTGTGCTTGTATTCGTGTAGGCCGGCACACCAAAGATCAGCAGACCGATTAATAGAAAGAACAGGATTTGGCCCATACCCGCAGCGGCAGTCTGGATCCCGGCGCCGATGACGTTATGACGCCGGAACGAATTAGCCGTTGTTTTCAGTACACGGTCCATGAACGACTGGCGACGGCCGTGATGAAGTTTCAACTCCTTATTGCCTTCAATCAGGGCGCGGAAGTGACGGAACAGTGAATCGTGATCTTCACGCGCCAGACTCAGGTAACCCTGTGCCCTAGCTACTGCCTGCTGAAACGTGAACAGCCCTATGCTCATAAAGATGATCACTCCGATGAGCACAGGCCATGACAGCCAGCCGAGGTAAGCAAGACTCGCGATTAAGACCGTCGACTGCATGCAGATTGTAGGAATGCTGACGAGGGCGTTGCTGATAGCCTGCACGTCGTCGTTGAGCGTAGCGAATAGACGATGCGGACCGATCTCTTCGAGTTGACGCAAAGGAGCAGCGAGGATCTGACGGCTCAAATGCATCCGCAGATCGTAGATTGCTGTTTGTACGAGATGTGAGAGTGTGACCTGTGAAGCGATGCGACTCGCCGGCAGGATCAGCCAGAGTGCGATGAAGCCCCATAACAGACTTGCAGAAGCTCCTCTGCCGGCGATGAGGGCCTTATGGATAATCGCCAGCAGCGCAGCGTTGCAGATGCCGTTGATGATGCCGACGATGATCGCAAGAATCACGGCGCGCCGCGAGTAGCCCAACAATATAGAGATGAGTTTCATATTCCTATATTCCTACGCTCTTAGCCTGCGATAGCAGGCGTCAGCATAAAGCCTGGGGCGCGAGCCCCCAGGACCAGAAAAGAAAGCTATTTGGAGCCCTTGAAAACGGGCGACAGTCGCAACCGTTTCAGGCTGTCGGTCGCTATCGCGAGCTTGATCATGGAATGTATTTGCTACCTGGGGCTGGCGCCCCAGGCTTTATGCTGACGCCTGCTATCGCAGGCTAAGAACAAATCAAAGAATCTGCGTAATCTGTGGATGCGCTCTTACGCTCCTACACTCTTGCGACGAATGGATTCGTTCCAGGCTCGATCGATCCTGTCCTTTAGCAGCGCTCTGAGCACCTTGGTGTTTTCTCCGAAGGTCATCACTTCGTGATAGGTGTAGAGAGGAATGACGTCGACCGGCTCAGTCGAAACTTTGTTCCACCCGAAAGATTCCTCCATGTACTCGTCCTGGCCCACACCCTTCAGATGAATTTCCATCTCCGGGTCTCTTTCAGTGCAACGGAAAAGCGTGATCTTGCCGTGGTACGGCTGCGAAACGTAATTTCTGACCACGTTGATGCGAGCGCGGTATCCGCGCATGAATCTGCGTATCCATTCCTCAGAGAGATCGGGCGGCGCAAGGCCTGATTCCTTCAGGGCATTCACCAGGAACATCAAGCGCTCATCGGCACTGAGACCGACGAAGTCTTTGCCGGTCACGTCAAGATAGATTCCTTCCTGGCGCGCTCTTTCACGCGTCAGTCCAAGCAGGATTATGGAGTCGTCGAGATCCCCAACCTTGGTCCAACTCGTCGGCGCCGGGCTATCGAGCAGCGCGAGCAGCGCGACTTCCTCACCGTTTCGCTTGAGCTGCTGGGCCATCGCGAACGCAACCATGCCGCCGTATGAGAGACCGCCAATGAAGTAAGGACCTTTCGGCGAGACGAACTTAATAGTCT
>JGI12363J15224_100244_pt1 | contig 10979 bp, 7 predicted proteins | sample ForSoiNitrogNN91_FD_15224 | JGI IMG/M metagenome (IMG submission 15224)
ATCTGGCTCGCCGGATCGATCCACAGCGACGTGCCGGTGAAACCAGTGTGACCAAACGAGCCGAGTGGAAACAGGTCGCCGCGATTGCTGGAGAAAGTCGTGTTGATGTCCCAACCGAGTCCGCGTGTCGCACCATTACTCGCGACCACGCGCGGGCGCGTCATCTCAGCGACAGTCAGTGGCGACAGAATCCGCACGCCGCCATACGTGCCGCCGTTCAGAATCATCTGGCAGTAAATTGCGAGATCGTTTGCGGTTGAAAAGAGGCCTGCGTGTCCTGCGACACCGTTCATGCGGTATGAAGTCGGATCGTGGACCTCACCGCGCAGCCACACCTCGCCTTCCGGGCCTGCATTCACTGCGGTGTCGCCGAGATAGCTCATCTGGCCGCGACGTTTCTCTGTCGGCGCGATCCTCGTGATCAAGGACTGATTCGGACGAAAGCCTGTGTCGCGCATGCCGAGTGGGCGGAAAATGTTCTGCTGCGCAAACTGATCGAGCGGCATGCCACTCGCTCGCGCGACCACTTCACCGAGCGTGATGAATCCGATGTCGCTGTAAGTGAAGCGGCTGCCGGGCGGATTGCGAAGCAGTTCCTTGATCAGTCGCTTGATCGCTTCATCGTAGCCGGTCCAACGCTCGCGCAGATCGAAGTCAGGCGCGTAACCGGAGACGTGCGTCAGCAGTTGTTCGATGGTGATTCGATCTCTTCCCTCACCTTTTAATTCCGGAATGTGAGCTGAAACTGGATCGCTGAGACGCAGCTTGCCGCGTTCCATGAGGATCATGACGGAGGTCGTAGTCGCAACGACTTTCGTGAGGCTCGCGAGATCGAAGATCGTGTCGGGCGTCATCACCTCACGCACCGGCTCGACCGCGCGCGCGCCGTACGCCTTCCGCCAAACAACGCGCCCCTTCCGACCAACCAACACTACCGCACCGGGGAGCTTTTTATCGGCGATCGCGTCGGCTATCACCGCATCCATCTGGGCCAACCGCGACGAGGACACCGAAACCGACTCCGGCCTGATAATCGGCACCTGCGCAGCCACCGACTGCACGAACCAGATCGCAATAAAAATCCGTGTTAATCCGTGGCTAAAATTCATCTGGATGCTCTCAACTGAATCCCGGTTCCACGCGCGTACAATCCCGGCAACGAGATCGGCAACCGCCCCACGATGTCGATTTCGCCCAGCAACGCGCGGGCAGCCGCCTGTTGTAACGCCGGCATATCACCGAAGGAAACGAGGTAAGTGCGCAGCGTTGGGAAACTCTGGAGTAAATAAGGATTGCCGAAACTGATCCCCACGAGCGGCTTCTTCTCGAGAATCAGTCTCTTCAATGCATACTCGCCGGTTTTCGGTATGCCCACACTGTCCGCCTGCCCTGAGCGCACGCGCCCGTACAACGAAACGATGATCAAGTCAGCGGCGGTGGCCCGATCGGTGATCTTCATTATCTCTGACGATGTCGTTCGCTCGTCAACAACCGCTGTCTCGACTTTCATTCCGGAGTGCTTGAGGCTTGCGACAAAAGGATTTGCGATCCAGTTGCGATCATCGCCGTTCGTCACCGCCAGATTGAACACGCGCGTATCCGGTTTGAGGTTACTGAGCGGCACGAGCTTGTCTTCGTCGCGCACGAGCGTGATCGCATGTTCGGCAATCTCAGTCGCGAGCGCCATCACGTCTTTGCTGCCGACGATGCGATCGATCGAATCGATCGGTGTCAGACGATCTTTGACGAGGCCGAGATCGTACTTCGCCGCGAGTATCCGGCGCGCCGACTCCTCGATGCGCTGCTCAGTGATGCGACCACTCTTCACCGCTTGCAGCACACCACGAAACGACGCATCAACATCCGACGGTTTCAGCAACATATCGGCGCCTGCTTCCAACGCACGGACCGCAGCTTCTTCTTGCGTGAAATAAATCGTCAACCCGCTCATACTCAACGCGTCCGTCACGATCATTCCGTCAAACTTCAGATCGTTTCGAAGTATGTTGCCGATCACGGGAGACATCGTCGCCGGCATCGCGGCCTTCTCTTTGATGATCTCACCGTTCTGGTCCGTGTCGGTTGGTTTCGACTTGAGATTCTCGGGCAAAGGTTTGACTGCGGCGGCGTCGATCTGCGGGAGGGCGATGTGGCCCACCATCACCGCGCCGATACCCGCGTCAATAGTTGCTTTGAATGGCACGAACTCGACCGTGTTCAAGCGCTCGCGACTCACGTTGATCTCGGGCAGTCCACGATGAGAATCGACCGCGGTGTCGCCGTGTCCGGGAAAGTGTTTTGCGGTAGCGATCGCGCCGGCGTTTTGCGCGCCTTCAGTAAACGCGGCCGCAAATCGAGAGACGTCCTCCGGATCTTCTCCGTATGAGCGCACGTTGATGACCGGATTCGCGGCGTTGTTATTGACGTCGACTACGGGCGCGAAGATCTGTTGGACGCCGAGTGCACGTGCTTCGCGTGCGGTGATCTCGCCCTGGTGTCGTGCGTATTCCGGATTACCAGTCGCACCGACAGCCATGTTCCAGGGGAAGTTGACGGTGTCGTCGAAACGCATGCCCGCGCCGGCCTCGAGATCCGCCGAGATGAGCAGCGGATATCGCGCGAGCTGTTGCATGCGATTGACGAGAATCACAGATTCGTAAACCGGGCCACGAAAAAGGATGATGCCACCGACTTTATTATCTTCGACCTGGTGTTTGAGCGCGCGGTAAGCATCGGAATCCTGATTGAGAAAGGTCGCATTCACGCCGACCGAGATCAGTTGGCCGACCTTCTCCTCGAGCGACATCTTGCGAAGCTGCTCGTTGGCCCACTTCACTGCTTTCGACGAAGACTCGCGTTTGTAAGCGCTGACCTTCGTTTGCGGCCGGACGGGCACGCAAAGCAGCATCAGGATCAGGATTACCGAAAGATTACGATTGAGCTTCTGCATCACTCCTCGTCTGTTATAGGGTCAATCGGTCCTATAGGACCTATTGTTTTAACCGCGGGCGAGAACGCAAAACTCGCCACCCACGCCACCACAAATGTGATCAGGCTTCCGAGAAACACGTACCACGTCCACGCAATCTTCGTAGCAAAAAACACGTACAGCATCGCAACGATGCTCACGAGCATGCCGATCAATGCGGGCGGCTGGCTCACGCGTCGCAAGAAAGTTCCAACCAGAAACACGCCGAGAATCGGACCATTGATGAGCGACGCGATCGACAACGCCATACTCAACGCTGAACCCGGCTGATTTCGCACCGCGAGCGCTACTAAGATCTGGACCACGCCCCACACCAGCGTCAGCACATGCGACACTCTCAAGTAATGCTTGTCATCACGATCGGGACGAAACGGCTTGTAAAGATCGTTAACCGCAGTGGCGGCAATTGAATTCAACGACGACGACATCGCCGCCGCAAAGATCGCCGCCACCACGAGTCCGGAAAGTCCCGTCGGCATGAACTTCGTGATGAAATCGGGAAAGACACGATCGCCGCCGGTGAACGGAAAAGCGGTGTTGGCTACGGTTGCGTAACCCGGATCGCTGAAAGGATGGTAAAAAGCAAACAACAAGACGCCGATAAACAGAAAACCAATAAACTGGGCCAGCACTATCGCGCCACTTGTTAGCAGCGCCACCGTCGCCTTACGCGGATGATCGGTGCAAAGATAGCGCTGCACCAGATACTGATCCGTGCCGTGCGTGCTCATCGTCAGGAAACAACCGCCAATCAGACCGGACCAGAACGTGAACGTCTTCGTATGATCGAGAGAAAAATCAAACAGAGAATATTTGCTGTACTGGGCCGCGAATGAATTCGCCGCCGCCAGTCCGCCGTCGATGGAATTTATAAGAATGACTGCCGCCGCTATCGCGCCCGCGATGTAGATGCCGAGCTGGATCACCTCGACCCAGATCACCGCCTCCATGCCGCCGAAGTAAGTGAAGATGATCATCGCGACGCCGATCAGAACGATCGACGCGATGATGATCATTTCCGCGTTCGCGTTTGGTTGGAAAGAAGCGTAGACCGCGGCGAGCACGATTGCAGTAAGCAGTAGTCGAATTCCGTCCGCGATATTTCGCATGACGACGAAGAGCGAGGCGGCGACCATCTTGATCTTACCGCCAAAGCGTCGATCGAGAAGCTGGTAAACCGTCAGCAACTCGCCGCGAAAGTAAGACGGGATGAAAAGGATCGAGATGACGATGCGTCCGAGGAGATAACCGAAGACGAGTTGCAGGAAACCGAAATTTCCACCGCGTGCGAAGGCGACGCCGGGAATCGAGATGAACGTGATCGTCGAGGTTTCAGTGGCGACGATCGAGAACGCTACGGCCCACCACGGGACAGACCGATCGCCGAGAAAGTAGTCAGCAGTGGTCTTTTGCTTACGACCAAACCACGTGCCGAACAGCACGATCCCGATCAGGTACCCAAAAATGATAATGAGATCGAGAGCTTTCATTAAGAATTTTTAGCCACAAAAAGGCACAAAAACACAAAAATAATTATCTTGTTAATCCTGAAATCCTGTAAAAACCTAACCTACGAATTCTTAGCTGCTAAATCTTTTAAAGCGCTCTTGACGATCCACTTCGAAGCTTCCAGTGCTGCCGCCGCAGTCAGTTCATCAACACCGGTTTCCGCCATCACGATCCGCACCGCACGTTCCCGCAGTTTCACATTCCGCGGTTGCAGGTTCGACATGCGGTTGCCGCTCACATATCCAAGCCGCACCATCGTCGCGGTCGATATCATATTCAAGACCATCTTTTGCGCGGTCCCCGCCTTGAGCCTGCTCGATCCGGTCAACACCTCTGGTCCAACCACCGGCACAATGCTCAGCTCTGCTGCTTCCGTAATCGGCGAGCCAGGCACACACGTCAATCCAATCGTGAAAGCACCAAGCTCACGCGCAAACCTCACCGCGCCGACAGTATAAGGAGTGCGACCCGACGCCGCGATTCCGACAAGCGCATCCCCAGCCCGAAACCCACGTGCCTGCAAGTCAAAACCACCAGCCTGCGCATCATCTTCCGAAGCCTCGACCGCCCGATAGCACGCATCGTAACCACCCGCGATCACACCCTGGACCAACTCAGGCGACACACCAAACGTCGGCGGGCATTCTGACGCGTCGAGCACACCCAACCGTCCTGAAGTTCCGGTGCCCGTATAAAAAAGTCGCCCACCTTTCGAGAGCCGCGCGACAATCTCATCGACCGCTTTAACGACGTCGCCAAGCACGCGCTTCACTGCCGCTGCAACCGTTGCGTCTTCATCATTCATTAGCGCAACAATCTCCGCTGTCGATTGTGAACTGAGATCTTTTGAGCGTGGGTTCTCTTGCTCGGTGATTGGAAGCGCGGTTTCCGTTTTCATATCAGACGGCGAGAGCGACATGGTTGATGCGCTCACGCGCCATTCTAGCGGCAGCCACGGCTGGAGCGAAGTGAGGCGGCTCGAAATACGCACGCGGCGCGACCTTCCGCACCTCCGCGCGCAACGTGTCGAGCATCAAATCTCCTGCCGCTCGAAACACACCACCAACATACGCAATCTGAAAACGCTCACGCTCCATCTGCAAATTTCGAATCACTGCGACCGCCGCGTGCCCGAGCTCTGTGCCACCATCAGCAACGATGTGACGCGCAATCGGATCGTTTGACTTCGCTGCTTCGACGACGTCTCTGCCGAAACCTGCCAAACGTTCGTTGGTAATTGTCGGCGCGTAGATCGCTGTCGTCAGATCGTCAGGGCTGGTGACGTGAAAGTACGCGCAGGCGAAATCGGTCAGCTCGGTCTTTGGACCACGCCCGTCAAACGCATAAGCGACTGCACGCAGAGCGCGACGCGCGAGCCATGCGCCGCCGCCTTCATCACCTGCAATCGGTCCCCAGCCGCCCGCGCAGAAACGCTTGCCACGCGCATTGATGCCACAGCAAATTGATCCTGTTCCGGCAATAACAACAAGACCCGGCGCACCGTCAGTCGCTCCATACAACGCGATGTTGGCGTCAGTAACAACCTCAATCTCACCGACACCGAGCGGCATCAGTGTCTCACGCATGCGTTCGCGCAGCTCGCGTCGACGCGCCCCTGCGAGTCCGATTTGGGCGGCGATCAGATCGCCACGCCTGAGCTTCGCGGCTGCGCACGCGCTGTCGATCGCTTCGCGCACGGCGGCTGCGGCGCCTGCAATTCCTACTCGCAAAGGGTTTGAGGGTCCGGCGCGGCCCTCGCCGATGACTCGCTGGCTCGCGTCCATGACTACAGCTTCGGTCTTGGTTCCGCCGCCGTCCACACCGACCACCGAGTTCTGAGTGAGCGCGCGTCTAGCCGGAGAGAGATCTGCTGTTCGTCGTTCAGTGGTCACAGTTGGGGCTCGGGCCGACTAGAAAACGATCCATTCAACATTAGGTTGATTATTCTAGGGTTCGCTGATTTATAATGGAAACTAAAAGATTTTATTATTACGATAATCCATCTTGATATCGGGAGCCTGCTGTTGTGGAAATTCGACAATTACGCGCCTTCGTAGCGATCGCTGAATCGGGCACGTTTACTGCAGGAGCTTTACGCGTACACGTGACCCAGGCGGCGATTAGCATGCAGATCAGGCAATTGGAGACCGAGATCGGGGCGAAGGTGTTTGTTCGTGCCCCGCGGCATGTGATCCTGACTGAAGCGGGCGAGCAGCTACTGCGACGCGCGCGCCACATCCTCCGCGAACACGATGCCGCGCTGGATGAGATTGCGGAGCTTGCGGGTGCTGAGCGGGGGCGACTGCGGATCGGCAGTGCGTCGGCGATGGTCCTGACTGAGCAACTGCCGTCGGTTCTCAAGGAGTTGCGCAAACAACACCCGGCAGCGGATATCTCAGTGACGTCGGGGACCAGCGAAGTGCTAGTGGACCAGATTCTGGCGGGCGAAGTCGATGTCGCGTTTGTTTCGCTGCCGGTCGACGTGCGTGGAATCAAGACCGAGCGCTTGAGTGAGGATCAACTGGTGGCGATCGCGTCGCCGCTTCACAAGCTCGCGAAGCAGAAAACAATTAGTGCGTACACGCTTGCGGGCGAGCGACTGATTCTCGGAGAGCGTGGTGGGAATACACGGCGTTTGATCGATCAGTTCTTTGCGCAGGCCGGAGTGTCGCTGCGCGTTGCGATGGAGCTATCTAGACAGCAGGCGATCAAACGGATGGTTGAAGAGGATATGGGTGTTGGTATCGTGCCGTTGCAGTCGGTGAAGGAAGAAGTCGAAAAGGGGCGATTGATACGCTGGTGGATCGAAGGCGCGCAGATCAACTGGGAGCTCGGGATCGCGCAGTTGAGTAACGGTTACGATTCACCGATCATGCAGAAGTTCGTTTCACTCGCACACAGGAATTTCAAAAAAAAGTCCAGCCACAGATTACACAGATAGGTTTCGGATTAAAGATTCTATGTCGTCTTCGTTGTTGAAGAAGTCTGTCGATATTCGAAATCCCTGCGGTTTTTCAGTCACCAGGATGTTTTGTTGAGCCAATTGAGCAACAATCTTCGCTGGCTCATCCGCCGCGACAAGGGTCTCGGCTGATCGAAACTTCTCTTCTCCAAGCGGTGATAGGACCTTCCAACCAATCTCATCGAGTCGCGACGTCAAGCTACGATTCAACTCGAGCGCGCGTGTCTGAATGTTCTCGATCCCGACCGACTGCATCAATTCGATTGACGCTCCCAACGCGAACACACCCGCAAAGTGTAGACACCCGATCTCCGCACGCGACGCTACGTCATGCCGCAGATGTATCTCGTCGTTTCTCATTCCATACGGATCGTGAACACTCAGCCAACCGATGGTCCGTTGTCGCGAAGACGCTTGCAGTTCTTTGCTGATGTAAACAAATCCCGAGCCGTATCCCGATCGCATCCACTTGTGCCCCGTCGAGCACAATGCATCGATCTTCATTCGCTTCACATCGATCTCGAACGCTCCCGCCGCCTGGCTCGCGTTAACAACCAGCGCGTGATTGCCCTTGATGCTCCCGAGCTCTTCCAAATCGTTGCGGAAGCCATTTGAAAACTGCACATAACTGATCGAGATGATTCCGGTGCGTGTGTTCATCGCCGCACGCAAATCTTCTTGACGCAAAACGCCACCAACTGACTTCACAAAATGCACCGGGATGCGACGATGCATCCACGGAATCGTCGTCACCGGAAACTCGAGATCGCACGAGATCACCTCGCCGTGCTTCTCCAGCGCATCAACGATCAGATTCATGCCACTCGACGTGTTCGTCGTGAACCCGATCTCTTCCGGCTCAGCATTAATAAACGCGGCGACCTGTTTGCGAATGTCTTCACAACGCGCGAGCCACTCATCCCAGTGAACGTCGCCATCCTTCATCATCTGCTCGTAATAAGCCTGCCCTGCGGGTGGCAGTCGACTCCGCGAGTGGTCCAGCCGCAGCCGTGTTCAGATATACACTCCGGCTCGTAACGGGAAACTTCGCGCGCACCTCAGCCCAGTTGATCATGAGGTCTCAGTTATAATTCCTGACGTTGCTTTTGCCAAATCTCTCCGCAGAAAAGCCTGACAACAAACAATGTAGTCGTCGGCCGTGATCTTTTTAGCCAATAACCAGCGCCACGTGTTGTCGTCACGAAAAGCGGCTAACACATGATAGTTTTTAGAGAGCTTTAGGTTGGATGGGAGTAGTGGCGCAATCCGTGGATGGGTTTCTAATCCACTTGGGGCGAGCTTTGGACTCGCTAGAAACAAGCTCTTGTCAATAAATGGCTCCGTCAGCATGGTTTTGACTTCCCAGTCAATGCCTGGCGAATCATCAACTACAACTACAACATGCTGTGCGCGCCCGGCGAACTCGCATACTGTGGGTTCCCATTCTTTACCCGGGACAAAATATCGCGCAGCACCAAACGGCAAGTCTTCTTCCTTGGCGTCCGGCTTACCGATAGCAACTACGGGCGCAAGATATCCAAAGCGCTCGACAAGAGCATGATCAAGGCGCCTGGGCACAGGCTCAGCCATCCAGTACGTAAGGACAATAGAAGGTTTAGGCAAAGTGACTTGATCGTCCATGAACGATCGCAAAAACAAGATCGGAGGTCTTTCGTCATGATCGACCGTCTGCGCATATGAAAAGCGAGTCAAGTAGCGGGCGCGTCGTTTCAAGTAAAATGCTGCCTGCGTCAGGAGAAAACCAATCGCCAACATAGTCCCATACACTGCGACGATTAAAAATAAAATGAGTTGCAGTTCGCTCAGTGAGACTTGGGCAAATTGAAAACCTGATTTGATTGCAATCCGAGGCCCAAACACGGCCCAGAACAGAGCTGAGCCAACCACAAAAGAAAACACCAAGGTTGAAAGTCCCTGCGCCATCTTAGCGATGAGCAGCAGCACACTAGCTCGAGCTCTGGGTGAAAATTCAACGCTGGATTTTCTTTTCAATATCTGGCGAATGCGTACCTCGGCAAATTCTTTAAACGGATTTCGAGAGAGGGCGCTCCGTTCGAGGGATTCGAGTAGTCCGACATGAACACTATGCAAGAAGAAGAAAAAAGTCACCGCTTGAGAAAACGCTATGGCAAAGGTAATTCTCAGGTCGCTCTTCCCTGCTTGAGTTAACAATAAGAATTGCGCAACGGCTCTCATCCATAGGTAAAAACAGATCCCCGAAATCCCCAAGCTGACAATCGCTACAAGCCATCCCGCCGAAGAAAAGAACCAATTGAATAACCAATACAAAGCGCCCACCACGAAAAATATCATCGCCCCAAACAACATCGAAAGAAGCATCGCGCGGAAGTTGGCAGTTTTTATAAAACCCAGGAATACAGCGACGTTAAGTATCTCAACAAAAAGCAAGGGCCAGAATATAACGGCCGTTAGAAGCGAAGATATTACTTCCGAGGTGCGAAACGCATTCCGCATTCTCAAAAGGCTGAGATCTTCCCGCGATGGAAGGGTGGGCAATCGCATTGATTCGATTAAGTCGTATCGTGATCTGAGTGTTTAAATAAGTACGCGGCTTTGTGAAGTCATATCGATTCTTTGTACATCTCGAGGTTTTCGTGGATCTTTTGCAGCAATTGCGATTTGAGAGTGTTTGAGCTGAGTTGTTCGGCAGGGACGGGATGCCACTTGCCCGGGATTAGCACTTGTGAGTCGATGAACGCGTCGAGTGCTTCCTGCAGACCGTCGACTCTGATCTTATTTTTCATAGCGATAACTTCTTCGATGATCCACGTGACGGCGTCACCGGTGATGCGATGGCGGTGATTGATTACTGCCGATCGCTCCTGCAACGTCTTCAGGACGAGGCCGAATGGACCACCGAGCGCTGCGACCAGTTGCAGGTAACAGTGCTGAAAATCTTCTACGTGCGACACGGTCGACGCCGTTGGTTTCAAATCTCGCTTGCTGATATACGACGCCGCCATGATACGGCAGAAAATCTCTTCAGGCATGTACGCGCTTGTATCGTCAGCTCGGGTAATGGTCTGCGCGACGTAGTAAGCGGGTAGCAGTCGCAGCAAGTTGCGGATCAGGAAGACGGGACTATGCGTGAAGCCGTCCGGTAGCTTCTCGATTCCCTTCCTCACTTTGCGGTCTTCGAAGTAGCGCATACTGCGATCGAAATCTCTGATCTCCTGGCGCGCATTGTTCATCAGGTATGCGATCTGTTCCGGGGTGAAACCGATCCGCCAAAGCAGTCGCTGATCTCTTTCATTCTCGAAAGCCTCATCGAACACGTGCAGACACTCGGCGTTCTTGAAATTGTTCAAATTTTCCTTGGCGCCTGACTCGACGAAGGCCATCGTTTGTGCAAAGACCTGGACCAGCGATCTCGCCCACCCACGTTGTTCCGCGAGTGAAGCGGAATAACGATCCACGTCGTTGTAGCGATACTTGTCGTGCTTTGCGGCAAACTGTCGAATGGAGCCGTAGTCGAGG
>JGI12363J15224_100252_pt1 | contig 10782 bp, 9 predicted proteins | sample ForSoiNitrogNN91_FD_15224 | JGI IMG/M metagenome (IMG submission 15224)
GCTTAACTTTGAACGACTGGTCAGGCTTGTCGCGCAGGCTGTCAAGAAACAGGGGGTCGACAGTGGCTGGTTCCATACCGATCAAACCTGCCAACGTTGCTCGTTCCGTGCCGTGGCCCTTGCCTGTGGCACTGAGACTGCCGAATAGATTAACTCTAAGCGCGGTTGCTTTCGCGAGTTTGTCGGCGGGCAGCTTCGTGCAGCGTTCGTAGAAATCATACGTAATGCGCATCGGGCCGATCGTGTGCGAGCTCGAGGGGCCGGGCCCAACTTTGTAGAACTCGTCAGCCGTTATCATGATGGGCCCCTTCGACGACAACTGCAGAAACAGTCCTCTAGAGGTCGAGAACACCGGCAGTGATTTGACCGCCTCGGTTGTTCTCTCCGCAGCCAGGAGGCTCTTGCCCGTCATCATCGCTGCAGCACCGACCACAGCGCTTCTCATCAAAAACTTCCGCCGATCCACACCGGGTGGAACCGCAGGTGAAGTCAAGTCGACTGCGCCAACAAAAGGATCTGTGGCTTCGGCTAATCGGCTTGTCGATCCTTTAGTCTCGTCAAGTGTCTCATTCTCTTTTTCCGACATGGTGAATCTCCTCAACTTCCAACTGAAATTTGGACCATCCGCGGGGCGCTCCACTCTGTTTCAACGAGTTCGCATCAGATGACCTGTGCGGCTGCTTCTAAACTCGTTTATTTGCGCTCGCTTCATCGCAACCGCCGAAACTCGTTTTGCCAAACAGTATTCGCGCCACCAATAACGCGATACTGTCAGAACTAACAGGGTATTTTGAACCCCAAATGATTCTTGTCTGGGAGTCATTGATCCCCTAATGATTTGATTTCCGAAGGCTAATCTTCAGCACCGTTTCCTGTATCAAGCTCATACATTCCTGAACTTGACCTGGCTTTTGTAGCCCTTTAGGTTGCTCGTCTATAGAACGAACCCGTGTCGCGATACCGTCGCCAGCGCGCCGCTGAATTCATAAGCTTTTATTGGCATTTGTTGATTCCAAGTGCGTGCGTCAAAAGCCAAAGGTCCATCTACACGGATGAGGCCCAAGATGGTCCTACATTTGCTTGAGGCGGTATCAAGCTCTTCCATTGAACGAAAGGAACTAAGGAGAGAACTATGGATGCTTTTGAATTACTGAAAGCCGATCATAAGAAAGTTAGCGGGCTGTTTGATGAATTGGAAGCTGCGAGCGGCAAAGCCAAGCTAAGTGTTTTTGCTCAGATCAAGACCGAGCTCGAGTTGCACACTCATATTGAAGAAACGATTTTTTATCCAGCTCTTGAGACGCCCGAGGAAACGCACGATTTAACTTTGGAGGCCTATGAAGAGCATAAGATGGTCAAAACGCTGCTAGCCAAATTGAGCCGAGCCAGGACCGCGAATGATGAATGGCAGGCGCAGGCTAAGGTGTTGCGAGAAAACGTCGAGCACCATGTCGATGAAGAGGAAAACGAACTCTTCGATAAGGCTGATGATGCGTTGAGTGATGAAGAAATCGAAGCGTTGGGACAACGAATGGAAGCTGAGAAGGCGCGTAAGCAAGGCCGCCCGGCACAAAAGAGCACTGGGAAGAAAAAGGGGATTATTTCTCGCATAGCCGAGTTTGTCGGACTGGGTTCGAGTTCTAGTAGTAAGAAGTCTGCACCGGCAAAAAAAGGCGCGGCTAAAAAGGCGAAAAAGAAGAGCGCAACTAAAAAACGTGCTGGTAAGAAAACTGCATCCGCTACTGAGGGCGCTTCTAAATCGTCAGCTTCAAAACGTCAGTCACGGTCTAAGAAATCAGCAACGAAGAAGAGACGACGATCATAAATCGAGGTTAGCCTCATCCGAATTAAACCAGCATGACTACTCCTGCAACCAAGTTAACCAAATACACGATTCGTACTGGATCGGTCGAGCAGCTTACGCAGCGAAACATTGAGGTGGTGCGGAAACTCGAGGAAGCTGCCAACCAGGAAAGAACTACCGCAGACCGCGTTGCGAGGATGATTGCAAGGTTCTGCGGCAGTATGACATTTGTTTGGGTTCACGTTATCGGTTTCGCAGGCTGGATCGCGATCAATCTTGTTCCCGGTGTGAAGCATATCGATCCCTTTCCCTTCACTTTTCTGACTTTCATTGTATCTCTTGAGGCGATTTTCCTCTCTACGTTCATTTTGATTAGTCAGAATCAAGACACGCGAATTAGTGAGCGACGGAATCATCTCGATCTACAAATCAACCTGCTGAGCGAGCAGGAGAATACAAAAATGCTCATGATGTTACAGGCCATCGGGGAGAAGGTGGGCGTCGAAATTGAGCCTGATGAGGATATGACAGTTTTAGCTCAGGAGACGGAACTGGAAAAGGTCGTCGCGCAGATCGATCAACATGAAGAGAAATAAAAACGGTTAAGGAGTAGCGTATGGTCACTAAAAGAAATGATTAGACTCGCCGCACTCGATAAAGAATCAGGGCATCTGAATGCCATTATCGACACTCCGAAGGGTAGCCGTAATAAGTTCAAGTACGACGAACAACTTGGGCTGTTCAAGTTATCGGGGATGTTGCCAGTCGGTAATGTGTTCCCTTTTGACTTCGGATACATTCCGTCAACCAGAGGCGATGATGGTGATGCGTTGGACATTTTGCTCCTCATGGACGAGCCAGCCTTCACTGGCTGTTTGGTGCCGGCGAAATTGATCGGGGTAATCGAGGCCGAGCAGACGGAAGAGCAAAAGACCATGCGCAATGATCGTCTAATCGCCGTCGCCGCAGATTCGCGCAACCACTCTCACGTTCGTTTTCTGGGCGATCTGAACAGCAACCTGCTGCATGAGATTGAGAGGTTCTTCATCTCCTACAATGAAACGAAGGGAAAACGATTTGAAGTTCTGAATCGCCTTGGTCCAGAGCGCGCACAGGACCTGGTTGTTGCCGGAATGAAAAAGTTTCGGCTTGCGAGCCGGAGCAAGAAGAAGCAGCAAAAAGTTTAGTCGCAAGCAGCTCCTTGCATACTGCCTTGCGTTGACACCTTCCGCGCACGGGTGTATATACGACCCACCAACGTTTAGTCCCCGGCACCTTGCGTTATCCGGTTCGATATTTCTAGTTTGCCTGCTGATAAGCTGTTCCCGGCCATTCACCAGGAATTCACTAACCAATCGCATATAACAGCGGGTCGTTGCGGTTTGAGAGCACCTTCGTGGGTAGCTTAAGGCGTCATAACATCCGACGCCGTCAATTCAAGGGGGGAAGTTTTCAGTGAAGATCCCAATTCCTTTTCGGTCCCGTAAAGACGCCGAAACACAGACCTTGCCCTCTATAGTCGGATTAAAACCGGCTGTATATCTCTCTACTTACCGCAAACTATTGGCCAAATTAGCTGCTGTTTTCTTAGGAACAGCGACTCTTGTCGGAATTGCCTCGTTCATGAATACCCCCGAAGTTTCTGTAGTTACCGCAGTCCCAACTCAAACTGAAGTTATTCAAGCCGCGAAGCCCGCAGCCGCTGATGCGTCGGAACCGGTAACGAAACCGATAACGGATCCGACGATTTCAACAGCGCCTCTGATTGGAGACTTTGGTTTTTCCCTTGGATCACCGGGTCAATCCATTGAGACGCCGCCATCGATTAAAGCAAAAGAGCCTCTTACCGTTCCTAAACCAGAAGCCGTTCCATCACCGGCACTGCCTGTTGTAGCCGAAGTTCCTCAACCCGCTCCGGAGCCTACCGTGGCCAGAAAAGAATACGTCGAGATCTCTGTCCAGCTCACCGTCGAGGATGGACGTGTCGCCGGAGCTCAGATAGGAAATCGACAGCCAGGAGCAGAAGCATTCGAAGCAACTGCACTCCACATTGCCAGACAACGCCGCTATCCTCCAGGAACTTCACGCACGGAAACAGTCGTGGTCAGGGTAGCCAACCAGTTCGGGAGAAAAGAACCATGAAGCATTTATTAATCCTCCTGATTGCGCTCTGTTCTTTCGCCTACACCAGCACCGCACAAACCAATGCCACAGCTACCCCAGTAGCTGGAAGCGCCAGCGGCAACCGAGAACAAGATGGTTTGAAAGGTCCGGTTCGGCGTGTTCGAGTTGAGACCGCAAACATCGTTACCAGAAACGGCAAGCAGGTGGAATTACCGAAATCCGTTATAGAAGTGTCAACTTACGACGCCACGGGGAGAAAAATTGATTCCGTAGCTTACCCGGTTGAAGGCGCAACTGCCCCGGGCAAGGAGGAATACAAATACGATGACAAGGGCAACATCATTGAAATGACCCTGCGTGGCAATGATGGCTCCGTCCTCTCCCAGGAAAAATACAGTTACGAACTTGATGAGTTTGGCAACTGGAAAAAAATGACCACTGCCATTGCCATCTACGAGAATGGGACCATCTCGTATGAGCCTACTCAAGTCACCTACAGAACGCTGACCTACTACTATGGTCCAGCGACACTCAAACCGAGTGTTCCTGCTGCACCTGTCACCGCACCTTCGAAGCAGCGTACCGATGCTGAAGCAGCGGCAGTTGAAAATAAGCCCGCTCCAGCGCCGCCAGCAGTCGTTGTATCGACGCCACCCATAAACGTTAGTGAGAAACCCGCTCCAGTAACACCTAAGAGCATCGAAGCAAACGCGAGCAAAGAAGATGTAAGGCCTGCGATCTTACGGATTTCTGAAGAGGTTCTCAGAAAGGCAGCGGTTGCCATTCCAGAACCGCAGTATCCCGCGGAGGCAGAGCTCGCAAGAGCCTCTGGTCCGGTCCAGGTCGAGTTGATTATCGATCAGACCGGAGTTGTCACTGCTGCCCGAGCCGCTTCAGGTAATCCGGTGCTTTTCGACGCGGCAACTTCAGCCGCACGCAATGCTCGTTTCTTGATGTCGGCTTTTTCAGATCACCCTACCAGTGCGTACAGCGTTCTCACTTACAATTTTACACGGCCAGTCGAGGTGGCTGCGATTCCCGGTAACGCATCTCCGACCACCACTGACGCGCGCACGGAAAAACCAGCTTCTCCTGAGAACAAGGCAGCACCGCCTGTACCGCTTACTGAAAGTATTAGGCTCACTCCGGTGGCGACTCCGGTTTCCAATAGCAATCCAGGCGCAACCGAAACGAACTCGTTTGCCGGTTACTTCAATAAAGGGATTGCCAGTCTTGCTTCCGCAAAATACAAAGACGCCGTTGAGTCTCTCTCGCAGGCTGTAGCCCTTAACCCGCAGGATGCAATTGCCCATGCAAAGCTTGGACTCGCGTATTCGGCACTCGCGGAGCATAAACCCGCGATCGCGGAATTCAAACAAGCTATTAAGTTGAATCGTGCATTTGTTGATGCAGATTCTTATTTCCGCCTTGGTGTTGCTTATCTAGCACTGTCTGATTACGCGTCTGCGATCGACCCTTTGAAGCAAGCCCTGTATAGCGTCAAAGCAAAAGTGCTGGACGACAGAACAAAGTCAAAGACTGGACCCAGTGAAGCTGAAATCAACGACGGTCTGGGTCGCGCTTACTACGGCACTGGTTCTTATCGCCAGGCTGTGAAAGCGTTTGAAACTGCCGTTCGGCTTCAACCTAACCTCGCTTCGTCGCACTTTGGCCTCGGACTGTCGTATATGGAAGTTGGTGACAAACGTTCAGCCGAAAAAGCTGAACAGACTCTTCGCAAGTTGAACTCACGGCTGGCGGATCGTTTGGCGGGAATGCTTTTCGTACCGGCAGGTCAAAGAAATAAAGTGTTTTGACATCCCGATCTGCACGACAAGTGGTGACGCTTTTACTTCAGCAAGAACTCAATGCAAGCAAAAGAGCGCCGTGGTGAACTCTGTATCCTGCGCAACTAGAAGGTGACATTTCTACTTTGCGCATTTGGGTGACATTTCAACTTTGGGTTTACAAGGCAATCCGGATATTGACTTTATTTATAACAGGACTAACCTCAGTTTGCTCGGCCCGACGCGCTGGTGCGCGGAGGCCAGTGGGCATCCGGTCGAGGCTGATAATTCGATTCCGGCGTTGCAAGGCGCTGCGGCCATCACTTACCTCAAAGAGCACAAGCTCTACGATTCCTTGAGAGAGGTGTTGCACGCGGCGCGCCTCCAGCGGGGCGACAATTCGGTCCTTACTTCAAAATTCATCGACGAGCAGAAGCTGACTGCGAGTGATGGAGCGTTCAATGACATCTTCGGGGACGCAGTCTTCGAGCGTCATGGTGGGAGTTGGGTGGAGACGCAGAAAATACCGAGTTGCCCTGGACACATGGGAATCCTCATGTTGAATTCTCACGGTTGAACCACCGTCGCAACCAGACCTAACAGTCTTTTACTCCCATCGACTCCTACAGGATAATAGTGTCGCTAATAGTTATAGAGCTGTTATTGGCAATCTTCCGACACGATGGATACAAATCAGATGAGCTCCGTGTTAGTGCCGAAAACAACACAAGACTCCAGCAAGCGTGCGCAATTATGGCTCGTGCGTCACGGAGAAACTCAATGGAGTCTCTCTGGCCAACATACGGGAAGAACCGATATTCCCTTAACCGAAAAAGGCGAGCACCAGGCGATCCAGATAGGAAAATTTCTGAAGGACCACAACTTCGCTGTTGTGTTGACGAGTCCGCTGCTCCGTGCACGTGAAACCTGCCGGCTCGCCGGCTTTGGCGAAACTGCGAAGCAGGATCCCAAGCTTCAGGAATGGGATTATGGAGAATACGAGGGACGCACAACGAATGATATCCGAAAAGTACGACCAGGCTGGTCGCTGTGGAATGACGGAGTACCCGGCGGAGAAAACATCCAGCAGGTTGCAGACAGAGCTCAAGCTGTAATCGACGAAGTAGTCGCAAGTCCTGGCGACGTGCTCCTTTTCGCACACGGACACATACTCCGCATCCTCTCGTGCTGTTGGTTGGGTTTGCCTCCTGAGGATGGACGCCTGTTCGCGCTCGCCACAGGCACGGTGAGTACGCTGAGTTACGAGCATGAAACGCGAGTAATCACCCGTCTGAACGGTGGCGTAGAAAACTTCTCATCATGAAACTGCACGGCATAAGCGTAAGCCTCCATCAGTCCAAGATATGGCCCACGAGATAGATATCTTTGTACTCAAGGCTTTTGACCTCGGTGGCGGTGCGTCTGACTCCTTGATGGTCTAACGAAACAAAACTCACTTACCTGACATAAATATATGAAGGGCAAAAAGCCAGCCGCGGGCGCTCATAGGCTTTGCCTGTTTGAGTCGCACCACGTCAATTTTTGAAGTGGCGCAATTATGCCAATAACTTCGGTCTACCAGGCACCAAGTCCAAATTAAAGGAATAACGATCATGGCTCTTACTACTAATGGCCTCACTAATGGCGGTGTCACTGCACACTACCGATTCCAGTATGACGACTCACTGTCCGCGCCGCTTAATCCCGGCGGACCAGAGCCGGCACGCACCAACGCCGTGATCGCTGCGTGCGAAAACGACTTCAACCTCATGTCGGGTTGGTTCGGCAACATCGCCCTCGACGTGAATTTCACGATTCCCGTTAACGTCACACAGAATGGCGGCGGTGCATCATGGAGTCTTGGCGGTGGCAATCTTACCGTCACTATCAATCCAGCTAACGGTAATGCTGCCTTTGTTCGCTACCTGCTCGTTTCCGAGATGGTTGAACAATTCATGAGGGCGCAGGGGCGAGGCTGGTATGGGACTAATACTGAAGGTAGCGAGGGCGAAGGTCTTTCGCGCTTCCTCGCCGCTCAGTTCTTCGCAGTCAACGGCTTCGGCAATCCACCAGCCGGCTTTACCAACAGCAACACGTGGCTGAACAGCCCGCGCGCTGATTTCGTAAACAACATCAATCCCACCGATGATGGACCAGATGCGATCACTGGTTGCTCGCTGCTGTTTATCTGGTATCTCTTCGCCCAACTAGGCTTCAGCGTCAACGCCATTATCGCTGCAGCGGCTCCGACCCTGGGCGGCGTTTATCGGAATCTGACCGGAGACACTGCTGATCCGTTCCCGTTCTTCAAGCAACTGCTTGACACCGTTTTCCCCGGCACGTCCACGATCACGACCGGCAATCTCGATAACCCGTTTCCGCTTGGCATTCTCTCGTTCTGGGTTAACAAGAGCACATTCGGTCGCGACGAAGTGACGGACGTGATCGCGTCGACAAGCAATGGAACTTTCCCGAATGCGTTCTGGCTGGTGTTGGAAGGCTTCAATATCAACTCGTTCAATAGACTCGGCATCGGCGCGCCCGTCTTCTCCGGAGCTTTCAGAAATCTGCCCGGCCTCCAACTGACACCTGACAGTTCCGGAGTGAGGTTCGAGCTACCGACGAACACCACGATTCCTCAGCGCATTCGCTTTCCATTCGACGTCCGTTTCACGAATGCGACCCTCGGCGCGTTCCCGGCTCCGGGCAACAATCCGATCGAGGAGGTGCTAAATGCAGTCGTTAATGTTGGGGGCAATCCGTTGCTGGGTGCAGCGGCCGTTACCGAATTCGAACTGATATCGGGCGCAGATCCTTATTACACCAACATCAACCCGGCGCAGAATAACGAGTTCTGGTTGAGCCAGGACCTTCGTCTCTTCACCGCCACACCGGGCATCAACCCCGCGCCCGTCGCGGGCGCCCCGAGTTTTCCATCAGACAGCTTTGCCGGTGCGTACAGCTACATTCAAAGCCTGCTTGCGTTCCTGAATAACCCAGCCAACCATTTCACTGACGGCACGAATGATCCCTTTACCTCCGGCGTCATTCCGAATCAAGCGGGCGCACTGACGGCGGATTCGTCTGTCTCCCGGTTCACCATCAGGTTTAACCCATTTCCCTTCATCCAGGCCTTTGGTAACTACAACTTCGCCATCGCCCGTGTGCGATTGCGCGGCACGGCTGGCCCGACAGGCCAAGCGCAGAACGTCAAGGTGTTCTTCCGACTATGGTCAACACAAACGGCGGATACAGGCTTCGACCCGAACTCTACATATTTAAGTCATCTCGATGCCGGTCGACCACACTGGCCCCGACCTGCGCCGGACAGCCACACGATGCCGTTCTTTGCTACCGGCAATAGTCCGAATCTTAACAATCCAAACAATCCGGAATACGGAACTGCCGGCATTAACAACCGGACGATCACCATTCCGTCAGGTGATAATGCCTGGGCCTATTTCGGTTGCTTCTTGAATGTGTACGATCCGGGAAATATGGTGAACGGCTCGCAAGTACAGGCACTGCTTGCGGGGACGCATCACTGTCTAGTGGCAGAGATCGCGTATGACGATGCACCGATCATTAATGCTAACGGTTTGGTCACAGGACCAGAAAATTCCGATAAGCTCGCGCAACGCAATCTCCAGTTGACACTCTCTGATAATCCGGGCCCCGCCGACACGCACCGCATCCCGCAGACGTTCGATCTGCGCCCCGGCCAAGCCATGACGCCGACCCCGGGAGAGTTGCTGGATTATCCTGACGAGCTGATGATCGACTGGGGACAGACTCCCATCGGCAGCGTTGCGCATATTTATTGGCCGCAGGTGAACGCGTCAACCGTGTTGCGACTCGCGAACCGTCTTTACGGCACGCACCTACTCTCGGCCTCGGATGGCAACACGATCGATTGCACAGTCACGCAGGGCGTGACCTATGTACCGATCCCACCAGGCACAACAGAAAACATCGCCGGCTTGTTTACAGTGGATCTGCCGACCATAGTCACGGTTGGTCAGGAGTTCGACATCATCGTGCGCCGGATAGCTACGCGGCGAATGCAAGAAATCCAGATAGCACAACCGAGAATCGCCGCGGCAGAACTGCAGGGCGGCGAAACGCACGCAGCTCTAACTCACAAAGGAGAGACGGCCACACACTCGAGGCCAAGCGGCGCGGAACATAGCGGCGGAACCTTCGTCAACGAAGATCAGATTACGGAGACACCGCGGTCTGCCGTTATCAGCGACGTGGTGGCGCTGCCCAAGCGTGTCATGCGCAATTGGCGTTACGTGACCGGCACGTTTCAGATAAAAATACCGGTGACCACGGCTGAGGTGATGCTCCGTCCTGAGGAGGATACGCTCGCGATTATGAAGTGGCGGTTGCAGGCGATGCCGACTACCAATCGCTGGTATCTCGTGCTCCAGAGATACATCTCTTATATTTCAGCGCGTGTCGAAGGGCTGGGCGGTGATCCGAATGCGATTCCTCCATCGCCAGACGGCGCACCTCTGAAAGATGGTGGCGCGGATGATCTGACGGAGTACACCGGCAAGGTCATCGAGGTGCTTTACGATTGCTTTGGGCACATCGAAGGCTTCGTACTTGGCGACTGCTGCACGCCGCAGACATTCAGGACGCGCGAGTGTGCAATTGGAGAGATCGTCCTGCGGGCATGCAAGGAACATTTGCTGCTAGCCGTATACGTTGACCGACATCAACACTGCATCCGGAAGTTAGTAATAAAATGCTGAGTGCCTGACGTGACCTTGGGGCTGGGAGATGGGGCTAAGATGAGCGCGATCGAGATTGCTCGCTTCTGCTTCAATCTTCGATCTTCAGTTTTACTGCCCGGACAGGACAAACATCGGCCGCTGCCTTGATCTGTTCGACGTGTGTCTCAAAATACTTTTCCGCGCCGTCACGAATGCGCGGCACATTATCGGCTGTTTCTCCATCCAACACGTCCGGACATTCGAGGACACAAGCCTGCGAACAAGTACATACGTCGGGGTCAATGTAAATTGAGATTATGCGAGCCATAATTATTACTCGTATCTA
>JGI12363J15224_100254_pt1 | contig 10713 bp, 9 predicted proteins | sample ForSoiNitrogNN91_FD_15224 | JGI IMG/M metagenome (IMG submission 15224)
GGGAGCCGATGGAAGGCGTTATCGACATGATGCGCTCGGACATCAGGGTGACGCCTAATACGAGCCGGAACGACATCACCAACGGCTTCAACATCAGCTACCGCTACCGGGATCCGAGGACCACTCAGGCCATCGCCTCGGAGCTCGCCGGCAAGTACATCAGCGCCCAAACGAGCGCCGCCTCGTCTTCCGCGTCTGCCGGGCGCACGTTCATGGATAACCAGGTGAACCAGGCACGCGCCGCTCTCGGTGAAGTCGACAAGCAGCTTCTCGATTTCAAGACGGCGCACGTTGGCGAGTTGCCGTCTGAAGCTCAGGCTCTATTCAATCAATTGGCTGGTTTGCGTGAAGAACAGAAAGCGTTGATTGCCGAAGTCGGGCGGCTGCAAGACCGCCGCGCCGCTGCTACTGCGCAGTTGACTACGATCAAGGCAGCCAGAGCGCAACAAATCATTACCTTGGCCGAGGATGTAACCGATCCAAAGACCACCCTCGCTTATTCGCAACTCATAACGCGCAAAGCCGCACTGCAAGGTGATTTGATTCGAATGAAGCAGGAGTTGCGTGAGAAGCATCCGGATGTGTTGGCAAAGCAGAAAGAGATCGATCAGGTCCAGGAGCAAATGGATGGGATGGTCGCGGAGTGGAAAGACAAGATCAAAGACAAAGAAGAGAAACTCAAGAGGAATCCTGACGTTGCTTATGCAGCAGCGGAACAGGAAATCAAGTTGACGGAGGGCGAGATCAAACGTCAGCAAACGCTACTGTCCACGAATGAAACCCAGATCGGTTCGATCATCGAACGAATCAACAAAGTTCCCGGTGTTGAAGTCTCGCTCAGCGCGATCGAACGCGATTACCAGGTTAAGAAAGCAGCGTTGGACGATCTGCTCGTGCAACAACAGAAGATGTCGCTCAATGCCGACGCGATTACCCAACAGCAAGGCGAGGGCATTGAAGTGGTCGACGCTGCTAACTTGCCGTCGAAGCCGGTGGCTCCGAAGCGACTCATGCTTAGCAGTCTCGGAATTGCCGTTGGTATCGGTCTGGGCCTGGTGCTGATCGGTATTTTTGAAGGACCACGCCTGCTCACGATTCAAAACTCCGAAGACGCTCGACACTACACCGGTCTCCCGGTGCTGCTGGCTGTGCCCGAGTTGTTGACACCGCAGGAAGCGCGCGCGGTTCCGCGTCGCCGTAAGTTGTTACTGGCAGCCGGAGTCGTCGCGACGATTGTGAGCATTCCAGCGCTGGCGCTGGCACTCAAGCTCACGCACGTTTTCGATATCCTGATGCAGAGTTCGGGTCGAGGGTAGAACTGGAGGTTAAATAGGTGTACGCAGAATTTTACGGTCTGAAAGAATTACCATTCGCGCTCACTCCCGATCCGCGTTTTATCTACTTCACTCCGTCACACACGGAAGTGATGGCCAACCTGCACTATGGCATTGAAGCGGGCAAGGGGCTTGTGGTGGTGACCGGCGAAGTCGGTACTGGAAAGACGACGATCCTGCGCTGGATGATGGAGCGTCTCGATCGCACGGTGCTCGTCGCTTACATCTTCAATCCACGTTTGTCAGTGCCGGAGTTTTACCAGCACGTTGCGACGTTGCTCGACGTGCAGAAGTGGGAAACGAAATCGGAGTTGTTGCTTGAATTGGGCCGAGCGCTCGAGTCGCGCCACTCACGCGGTTTACGAACCGTGCTGATCGTCGACGAAGCGCAGGGCTTGTCTCCACACGTGCTCGAAGAGATCCGTTTGCTATCGAACTTCGAATCAAACACTGCGAAGCAGTTACAGATCGTTTTGACTGGTCAGCCCGAGCTGCGTGAAGTGCTGAACAATCCGGAGCTGCGACAGTTGAAACAACGCATCGCGCTGCGCTGCGTGATCAAGCCTTTGCCGAACGTTGAAGAGACGGATCGCTACATCACTTCGCGTTTGCTGGTGGCGGGCGCCGAGCGCACTGACGTCTTCACAGCGGAAGCTGTTGATTACATTTTCCGGTGTTCCGACGGCATTCCGCGAAACATCAACAATCTTTGTGACAACGCGCTCCTCGCGGGTTATGCGGCAGGTGACGTGACGATCGGTCGCTCGATTATCGAAGACGTGGCCGACACGTTCGACATGTTGCCGCGCACAGATCGGGGACGAGGACAGACCGGAGAGGAACGCGAAGCTCCCGCACGGATCTTTACCAACGCCGGCCGAGCCGAGCTATGGAACGCGGGAAAGATCACGGGCGATACGGATTGAGATCCATCCACAGATTACACAGATGTCATAAACAATCTGCGTAATCGGCGTAATCTGCGGATACATATTGAGGTGAATCGATGGGAAGAGTTTTTGACGCCATGAGACGACACAGCGTGACCGATAACAACGGTAACGCTGCGAAACCAACAGCAAAATCAGAGCACCACGAAGAGCGCCCGCGCGTTACCGGGCTGCCCTCGGCGGAACAGGTTGAGGAACAGTTGTTGAGCGGTTCCACCATCATGTCTGTTTCGCATAAGACGGTGCAGAGTTCAGCGTCCACTGCGCACACTGCGGATGTACCCGGCGGGTCGGCACTCCCCGGCGGAATTGCTTCGCGTGATGCTGGGGCAACTTTGGGCGCTGCCGAGGCGACGCGCGCCGCGGGATTCGTCACCTTTGACGTTTCTCCGTCGCGCGTCGAACCTCACTTGATTGCTGTTAGCCAGCCACGCTCGGCTTACACCGAGAAATATCGAGAGTTGCGCACGAAGCTGCTCCAGGCTAGCGAGCGTATGCAGATGCGTGCAATCGTCGTCACCAGCGCCGGCGTTGCTGAAGGCAAAACCCTCACCGCACTCAATCTCGCCTGGCTGCTGGCCCAAACTGAAGGCGTCCGCGCACTTATTATCGACAGCGATCTCCGGCGCCCGTGCGCCACTGATTATCTCGGCATCGAGTCGCCGGGCGGACTCTCTGAAGTTCTCGGCGGTCAGCTAAGTCTCGAAGACGCGATCGTTCGTCTCGAACCAGCGGGTCTTCACCTTCTCCCAGGTGGACGTCCTCGCGACGACGTCGCCGAATTGTTATCCGGTCCAAGCTACGCGCGCATCCTCAATGAAGTCCGTCGCATGTTCGACTACATCATCATCGACGCGCCGCCGCTCGGCATCTTCACGGACGCAAGCGTGTTGATGCAACGCGCTGATGGTGGAATTCTGGTGGTCCGGGCCGGTAAGACTCGTTACTCGACAGTCGACAAGCTTTTGGACCAGATGCCGAAAGAGAAACTGCTTGGCGTGGTGTTGAATCGTACTGAGGAACAGCCTGAAGCCGCTTCTTATTACTACGCGCACCGTTATTACAACCGCGACAGAAGAACTACTGAAATGCAACCGCTTCCGTCGGAAAGAGTTGAAGAGGAGGTAGCAACGGTCAATTGAGAGCGTTACGTCTCAATCGACGAACCGCTTTACTGATCATCGCCGAGGCGGCGCTCGTCTACGGCGCGATCATCGGCGCGGTGTACCTGCGCGTCGGCATGGAAGGCGCGCACTTTGAGCTCATTGAAAAGAATGGTTATGGGAAAGCAGCCGTGGCGGGTTTTTTCTGTCTCGCCGCGTTCTACCTTTTCGACCTGTACGACTTTGTAGTGATGAACGACCGGCGCGAGCTGGTGCTGCGACTGATCCAGGCGCTGGGTTTGGCATGGATCGCGCTCGCGTTTTCGTTCTACATGTATCCGAGCTTGATGCTCGGTCGCGGCATCTCGTTGATCGCGCTGCCGCTCGCGCTCGCGTTGATGGTTAGCTGGCGAATCTCGATTCACTGGTTTCTGGGGCATCCCGATTTTGGTGAGCGCATTCTAATCGTCGGCTCCGGTAATCTCGCGGTCGAGGTTGCTCGTGAAGTGTTGAATCGTCCAGACGCCGGTTATCGCATTGTGGGATTCGTCGGCAACGACGCCGAGCTGCTGGGCAAAAGTCTTATCAATCCGCGCGTGATCGGGTTGACCGAGCAACTCGACCAGATCGTCAAGCGTGAGAACATCGATCGCATCGTAGTCGCGATGGGCGAGCGCCGTGGACAACTGCCCACGAACAAGCTTTTGCAGCTCAGTCTTACGGGTGAAGTGAACATCGAAGAGGGTGCTTCATTTTACGAGCGTATTACCGGCCGTGTCTCCCTGAACATGCTTCGTCCATCTTGGCTGATCTTTAGCGGTCGTGGACGACAGAAAAAACTGGCCGGAGTTGCACGTAGCTCGGTGCACTGGTTCGTGGCGCTGGTAGGCTCGATTCTTTCGCTGCCAATCGTGATCGTCACCGCGATACTCATCAAGCTCGAATCGCGTGGTCCGGTCTTTTACAAGCAGGAACGAGTCGGCAAAAACGGGCGCACGTTTGTGCTCGCAAAATTTCGCTCGATGAGAGTTGACGCCGAACAGGACGGCCCGGTTTGGGCCAGCAAAGGCGACTCGCGCACAACGCGCGTGGGACGCATCATTCGCAAGATTCGTGTCGACGAGATTCCGCAGTTCTGGAACATCCTGAAAGGTGAGATGAGCTTCGTCGGCCCAAGGCCGGAGCGCCCGCATTTCGTGTCCCAACTGGCCGAGGAGATTCCTTTTTACGAGCAGCGGCATCTAATCGCACCGGGACTCACGGGCTGGGCCCAGATCAAGTATCCCTACGGCGCGTCAATCGAAGATGCACGACAGAAACTGCAATACGATCTGTTCTACATCAAAAATCATAGCCTGGTGCTTGACGCATACATCATGTTTGACACGATCAAGATCATTCTTTTTGGGCGGGGGGCCCAATAAGTCGGTTGGAGGTTGAGATGACTATCTACACACGAATGGCGCTCGCGATTGCTATGCTGATCGCATTGACTACCGGCATCACCGCTCAGACAGATACGCCGGCGCAAGGCGATACGCAGAAAGCGCGACCGCGAACCACGAGCACCCAGGAGAAGAAGGATCCCCAGAAGACGGGAGAGCGACTCGAGCCCGACGATCCTGCGCGTACGCCTACTGATGTTCCTCCCGACATGCAGGCGAATCGTCAGGAGCAAATCTCGGAAGAAGGGGCTGTTACTCCCATCTACAACAACTTCTTCACGACCTACAAGCTTGGTCCGGAAGACGTCATCTCGGTTGAAGTATTCAACCAGGATCGCTACTCGCGTAAAAACATCATCGTCCCCCCGAGTGGCCGCATTTCGCTTTCGCTGATTCCCGGCGGAGTTTTCGTGAATGGCAAAACGGTCGAAGAAGTGGCCGCGATCATCACGAAGAAATACGACGAGTTCATCATCGATCCGCAGGTTACGGTTTCGCTAGACAAGGCGTCGTCATATCGCTACAGCATTATCGGCGACGTGGGCCAACCCGGTATTCGTCTGATGAGTCATCGCATGACTGTCACCGAGGCGATTGCGGAAGCGGGCGGCGTGCTGAGCACCGGCGACCGGAGCAAGGTTTACGTCCTCCGCCGGCAACCCACCGGTATCATGGCTCCGATCCTCGTCAACGTTTCTGCAATCTATAAAGGCAAAGCTCCTGACACGACCTATCTCGTGCCCGGTGATCAGATCGTCGTGCCCGGTAACAAGATGAAGAAGGTCAGGGAGTGGCTCAGCTTCACCTCAGTGCTCGGCTTCGCACGCATCTTCGGCGTCCCCGTGCCGTAGTCCTTTATCCACAGATTACACAGATTCTGTGTAATCTGTGGATGGCTTTCAAATGATCTCGAGAGTTGCGCTTACATCAGTGTTGCTACTGCTCGCGTCGCCGGCGTTCGGGCAGACCGGCACGTGGGCGCGGCAGCGCACCGGCTCGCTGGCGTGGTTGCACTCAGTTTTCTTTTTCGATCAAAACCGTGGTTGGGCCGCGGGTAGCAAAGGCACGCTCCTCCAAACGTCAGACGGCGGCAACACCTGGAAGCCGCACGGCGCGCCGGGTAAAGACGCCATTCGCGACCTCTACTTTGTCGACGAGCGCAATGGTTGGATGGTCGTCGAGGTAAACGCTTACGAGCTCAAAGACAAAGATCCGCGCGGCTATCTCATGAAGACGACGGACGGCGGCGAGCACTGGACGCGACTCGAGATCAAAGGATTCGATATCGATGCGATTCTCGTGCGCGCGGTGTTCAATCGCAGCGGCCGTGGCTGGACGTTTGGCGAAGCCGGATCGATCTGGGCGACACGCGATAACGGCGATACGTGGATGAAGTTGCAGTCACCAACGCGACGATTATTACTCGGCGGGATCTTCGTCGATGATGAGCGCGGCTGGATCGTCGGCGCGGGCGCGACGATCATTCAAACCTCGGACGGCGGAGAAACGTGGTACCAATCGACACTGCCTCAGGCTGAAAAAACAGTTCGTCTTAATGCCACCTCGTTTATCGACAATCGCAAAGGTTGGGCGGTTGGCAGTGGCGGCATCGTTTACAGCACTGTGAACGGCGGCCGTACCTGGGAGCGACAGCAGTCGACGGTTGACGTCGATCTGTTTGACGTGAAGTTTGTTGACGAGCGCGAAGGTTGGGCGGTGGGCGCGGAAGGAACCATCATTCACACTGTGGATGGCGGCGCGCATTGGACGGGGGAACGCAGCGGCACAGAACACCCGTTAGAGCGCGTGTTCTTCGCCGACAGAAATCACGGTTGGGCGGTCGGGTTTGGCGGGACCGTTGTTTCATATCTTCGTTAATCGTGTAAATCTTGAAATCTTGTAAGACAGCTTTCTCACCATGAAGAAGTTTATTTTTCTTGTCGTCTTCATCACCTTGTTTTCAGTACAGGCGTTCGCCGCTCAGGATGTCGACACGCTGGAAACTGTAAGAACGCAGATCGAGAGCGCCACAAGTGACTCCGATCGCATCAACGCGATCGCCAACTCGAACGCATTTGATCCGGTGGGCTTCTACAATCTCGGCAATGGGCTGACGCGTCTGGGCCACAACGAAGCTGCCATCGCCGCCTATCGCAAAGCCATCACGCAACGCAAAGGTTTTTACTCGCGCGCGCTAAACAACCTTGGCGTCGTGTTGCTTCGCACCGGCCGCTGGGACGAAGCGCAGGAGTCTCTCCTGTCTGCTTTGCGGCTCGAGAACTTTCATTACGCAGAAGCGAGCTACAACCTCGGGCGTGTCTACGCCGCCCGTGGCCAGAACGATCTCGCTGCCCGTGAATGGCATCGTGTGCTCGCTATCGAACCGCAACATGAAGCGGCGAAGCAGGCGCTCGCGAATGCGGGCAACGAAGAACGGATCGTCGTCGCTGCATCGCAGCCCGTGAAGCCGGTGGCGAACAAATCGCCTGTGGCTCCTTCGAAGACGCTCACGATCGATCAGGCGAGTTACGATCTACTACAAAAAGCACGCAGCGCAGTCGAACGCGGGAAGACGACTGAGGCGGTTGCAGATTTCCAGCGTCTCTTGCGTCGCCAGAATGGTTACTTTCCGCCTGCGAATCTCGAGCTGAGTTATGCGTTACTGACTCTTCAGCGATACAACGAAGCGCAGACGAACCTGCTGCAGGTTTCAAGGCGCGACGGCGCTCGTTATCCGATCAGTTACTTTCATCTCGCTCGTATATACGAGCGCAATGGTGACCTGAAACTCGCCGAAGCCGCGTTTGCAGAAGTCGCTCCGACCAACGCACAGTTTCTATTGGACCTGAGCCGCGTTCGCGAGAAACTCGGCGACTACAAAGGCTCGCTTGACGCGATGGAGCGCTACGTGAAACTGATGCAGGACCAGGGTCAACGGCCCAACTGGTCCGACGAACGCCTCTCCGAGCTTCGCACCAAAGCCGCAAAGCAGGATTAGCCACAAAAAGGCACAAAAGCACAAAAGTTTTTTCAGGAAAATTATTTTGTGCTTTTGTGCCTTTTTGTGGCTAAACTGGTCCTGATTCAACATCCCCTAACAGGAGTAACGACCATGACTACACGACTCCCTCTGGTCATCGTTCTGACACTCGTCTTCGCATCTTTCGTTCACGCCCAGACCACAGCAACAGCGTCACCATCGCCGTCGCCGTCGCCGAAGCCCGCCATGAGCCGCCCGCAGAGCCAACGAGCGATCATCGCAACCGAGAAGAAACTCTGGGAAGCATGGAAGAACAAAGACATGAAGCCGTTCAAAGCCAATCTCTCGGCTGACGCCGTCATGATCAGCAACAGTGGCGTCGCAGACAAGAAGACTTCGCTCACAGCGATGGAAGGTGAGGCTTGCGAAGTTAAGACTTACGAGCTGATGGATCTCAAAGTAACATTTCTCAACAGCAGCACCGCGATTCTGACCTACAAATCGACACAGGATGCGACGTGTGGCGGTGAAGCCGTCCCACCCACGGTCTGGTCCAGTAGTGTTTACGTGATGCGCGGCGGACGCTGGTACGCGGCTTCCCATCAGGAAACCATCGCAAAGTAAGATCACAAAAGGCACAAAGAAGACCACATAAGGCACAAAATCTTTCAAGAGAAATTTTTGTGCTCTTTGTGGTCTTCTTTGTGCCTTTTGTGATCTACTCCGATTTGGGGCGCATGTGTGGGAAGAGGATTACGTCGCGGATTGACGTCCGGTTCGTGAGCAGCATGACGAGGCGATCGATGCCGATGCCGATCCCTGCGGCGGGCGGCATCCCGTAAGACAGCGCGCGAATGTAGTCCTCATCCATCAGCATCGCCTCTTCATCACCACGCTCACGCTGCTTCATCTGATCGCGGAAGCGCTCGTACTGCTCTTCCGGATCGTTCAACTCAGAAAACCCGTTCGCGATCTCCATGTTCGCGATATACAACTCGAAACGCTCAGCCACGTTCGGATTCGCGGGCGACGCCTTCGAGAGTGGTGAAATCGGCTTCGGAAAGTCAGTGATGAAGGTCGGTTGCACGAGGTCGTGCTCGACGTGCGCCTCGAAGAGCTCGACCACCTTGTCGTCTACTATCTGATCCGGGGGCACTCGTCCGGTCAAACTCTCCTTCATCCCGACACGTGAAAACAGCGACCCGAAGTCGATCTCATGCTCGCCAAACTTCACGTGCGTGTGGCCCAACACAGTGAACACCACAGTGCGCAACATGTGCTCGCAGAAATCCATCATCGCGTTCACGTCGGCGTACGCCCAGTAAAACTCGAGCATCGTGAACTCGGGATTGTGGCGCGTCGAGATGCCTTCGTTACGGAAGTTTCGATTGAGCTCGTAAACCTTCTCGAATCCGCCGACGAGCAGACGCTTCAGATACAACTCCGGCGCGATGCGCGCGTAGAGATCGATATCCAGCGCGTTGTGATGAGTCTTGAACGGACGCGCCGCGGCGCCGGTCGGCAGCGGCGTCAGCATCGGTGTCTCGACCTCGATATAGCCATGGTCTTCCAGAATGTGACGCAGCTCACGCACCGCTGCCGCACGACACTCGAATACTTCACGCGCCGTCAGCTCCTCGTCTTTCTCGACCTTGAGACTGCCGGCGATCAAATCCGCGTAGCGTTGGCGTTGTCGAATCTCGGGATCCTGGATGCCGTGCATCTTGTCTGGCAGCGGCAGCAGTGCTTTCGACAGAAACTGAATCTTCTGCACATGGATCGAGAGCTCGCCCGTGCGCGTCACGAAGAGGAAGCCCTCGACGCCGATGAAATCGCCGTGGTCCAACAGTAGAAACAATTCCCAGCCATCTACGTCGCCGCCGTCAGCGCCGTTGTAAACACCAACCACGTCATTCTTGCGAATGTAGATCTGCAAGCGCGATACGCCATCCGAAAGATGAACGAACGCGACCTTGCCCATCTGGCGCGGCGGCGTCGCGATGCGTCCGGCGACGCGCACGACAAACTTGTTCAGATCTTCAGTCGGTTGGAAGCCGGTGAATTTTTCAACGACCGCCGTGATCGTGTCGTCTTTCTGGGGGTCGACGACACGGCTGCGCTCGTACTTGTTCGGGTAAGCGTTGCCGACGAGCTTTTGCAATGCTTCGAGGTGCTCGCGGCGCGCGAGCGTTTGGTCGTTCTCTTCGATGAATGGGATAGACATAAAGGGCGAATTATACAGACATGCGGCAAATCCTGTAATCTCTGATTAATGATCGAAAAGATTTTGACCCGCCAGGCAATGCTTGCCGAGCGCGGGCGTCTGCGTGCCGGCGGCAAGCGGCTCGTTTTCACAAATGGTGTGTTTGACCTTTTGCACGTCGGGCACGTGCGCTACCTGGAGCAGGCGCGCGCGCTGGGTGACGCGCTCGTCGTGGCGATCAATAGCGACAGAACAGTCCGCGAATTGAAGGGACCCGCACGGCCCGTTTTCAATCAGGCGGAGCGGGCTGAGATACTCGCTGCTTTGCGGGTTGTTGACTACGTCGTCGTGTTTGACGACGTCTCACCGCGCAGCCTGATCGCAGAGTTGCTGCCGGATGTGCTGGTGAAGGGCGGCGACTACAATCTCGATCAGATTCACGGGCGCGAGGAAGTCGAAGCCGCGGGTGGCAACGTTATTTCGTTACCCTTTGTCGAAGGTGCTTCAACCACGACGTTAATGGACCGAATGAGAAAATAAAGTTCGGAGAATGGAACAGGCAAAAATGGAGCAAGTCCGGAAGAATAGAACAAGTCAGGAAGAGGGGCTTGCCCCCGCCGCTGCTTGGATTGGACGAGCGGGGGCAAGCCCCTCTTCCTGACTTGTTCTATTTTAGGGCTCTCATTCAATCTTGTTCT
>JGI12363J15224_100261_pt1 | contig 10447 bp, 7 predicted proteins | sample ForSoiNitrogNN91_FD_15224 | JGI IMG/M metagenome (IMG submission 15224)
CAAAAGGAAGTGTTGAGTGTCGTGCTCGTGTCGAAGAATAAGCGACTCGAGAATGTCGAGAGCGTCGCGCTTGATGAGTCGTCACGCACTTCGGCGACACTCGTGAAAGTGATCTTCAGAGAGTTTCTCGAGCGCGAGCCGGAATGGACCACGCGGGCGCCGAACCTCGAAGAGATGCTGGAGAAGAACGATGCGGCGTTGATCATCGGAGATCCGGGCATGGCGTTTCCGAGGCAGGGACTGAACGTTTGGGACATGGCGAGTCTCTGGCAGGAATACACCGGTCTCGGGTTTGTTTTTGCGATGTGGATGGTGCGCGACGAGTCTATTTCAAGCGCGTGCGAGATCGACTTCGCAGGCGCACGTGATGAGGGCGTCGCGCATATAGAAGAGATCGTGCAGTCGTATCAGGATAAAATTCCGATGCAGGTTGAGGAGCTGCGAAACTACTTGACTGAGAACATCGTTTTCAGAGTAGATGAATCGATGGAACGCGGACTGCGGCTCTATTTTGAACTGGCTTATAAACATGGACTCGTCGAACACGTTAAACCCTTAAGCTTTATTTCTCACGCGGCGGCGCAGCGGCGCAACAAGAATTGACTTGCGTTGCGCCGTTGCGCCGCCGCGTGAGAGACTTTTTTTAGGACATGTCGAACATTCAACCAATTCTCGATCGCGTGCTGGCGGGTGAGCGCATGAACGCTGAGGAGTGTACGCAGCTCCTCGAATCGCACGACATCGCGCGGATGGGTGCTGCCGCTGACGAGATTCGCGCGCGCCGCCATCCGGACAACATTGTCACTTACATCATCGATCGCAACATCAATTACACGAACGTCTGCAACGTCGTCTGTACATTCTGCGCGTTCTATCGTCGACCCGGCGCGCCCGACACTTACGTCCGCACGTTCGATGAGATCTGTCAGAAGATTGACGAGACGATCGCGCTCGGTGGCACGGGCGTGTTGATGCAGGGCGGTCTGCATCCTGACTTCGGCATCGAATGGTACGAAGACCTTTTGCGATCGCTACGCGCGAAGTATCCGGGATTTCAGTTGCACTGTTTCTCGCCGCCTGAGATTCACAACATCCACCTGATCTCGAAACTCGATTACGAAACGATCATGGCGCGATTGAAAGACGCCGGACTCTACAGTCTGCCCGGCGGCGGCGCCGAGATCCTCGATGACGAAGTTCGGAAGCGAGTCGCGACGAAGTGTACGACTGACGAGTGGCTCGACGTGATGCGCGCAGTCCATCGTGTCGGACTGAGATCGACAGCGACGATGATGTTTGGAATCGGAGACAAGATCGAGCACCGCGTCAGGCACTTGCAGCGTATCCGCGACGTTCAGGATGAGACGGGCGGCTTCACCGCGTTCATCCCTTGGACGTTTCAACGTGAGAACACTGCTTTAGGTCGCAAGATCAAAGATGAACCGACGGGCGTGGATTATTTGAAGATGCTGGCGGTGTCGCGGCTATTCCTCGACAATGTGGAAAATTTTCAGTCGTCGTGGTTGACGCAGGGTTTACGACTCGGGCAGGTGGCGCTTCGTTTCGGGGCGAACGACATGGGCTCGATCATGATCGAGGAGAACGTCGTTTCCGCCGCCGGCGCTCACAACAGTGCTGACGAGAACATGCTCCAGTTCCTAATCCGCGAAGCCGGTTTCATTCCCCAGCAAAGGGATATCCTTTATAAGCACGTCCACCAATTGGTGACGAGCTAAATCAATAAACAGCGGGGGCAAGCCCCTCTTCCTGACTGTTCATTACTCGAGCGCGTCAAAAAAAGAACAAGTCAGGAAGAGGGGCTTGCCCCCGCTGTTTATGGCTTAAGTAACCGCGAAGTCGTACTGCTCCTGATGTATCGTCTCGTCGCTCTTGATGTCGATTGGCCCAAGATAGTCCTCGATCTCTATCATCACGTCGCGCTCGCTGGTGCGTAGCGCCTTCGCCACATCAGGATTGATTCGCAGCGTGACCTGCTTGTTGTCCTTGTCGCCGTTGATTCCCTTCGCCAAGCGTCGCGCTTCCTCGAGCAGCTCGTAACAGATCGTCTGCGGCGACTTGATGAGTCCAGCTCCCTGGCAGTTCGGGCAAGGCGAGCACAGCGTTCGTTCCAACGACTGCTTCACACGCTTGCGCGTCATGATCACAAGTCCGAAGTCGTTGAATGAAAGCACCTTCGTCGGCGACTTGTCGTTTCGCAAAGCCTCCTGCAGCGCCTGCATAACTTTCTGTCGATTCCGGCGCTCTTCCATGTCGATCAAGTCGAGCACGATGATGCCGCCGAGGTCGCGCAAACGAATCTGCCGCACGATCTCGTCAACGGCTTCGAGGTTCGTGCGCGTGATCGTGTCTTCGAGCCGGCCACTGCCACGACCAACAAACTTGCCTGTGTTCACATCGATCGCGACGAGGGCCTCGGTTTGATTGATCACGAGATAACCGCCGGACTTCAGCCAAACACGCGGCTTAATCGCCTTGTCGATCTCAACCTGCACGCCATACGCTTCGAGTATCGGCTGGTCCTTCGTGTAAAGCTTGACGCGCTTCACCAATCGCGGCTGAATGCGATTGATAAACTCGACGATCGCCTGGTACTCCTCCTCCGAATCAACGCGAATCGATTCGAAGTCGTCTGACAACTGATCGCGCAGCAGCCTCTGGACCAGATCCAGATCGCGATGGACGAGGGATGGCGCTTTCGACTTCTCGGCAGCAGCGCGAATATCAAGCCACGTGCGTACGAGGTAACGAACGTCCTCGCGCAGGTCCTTATCGCTGATGCCCACACCGGCCGTGCGTACGATGAATCCGCCGGAAGGAATGTCTTCTTCAGCGCGAATCGCCTGAATCAGCTTGCGCAAACGGTGACGCTCGGTGTCTGACTCGATCTTGCGCGAGACACCGACGTGCTCGACAGTCGGCATGTAAACGAGAAAACGTCCCGGCAAAGCGATGTGAGACGTGATACGCGCGCCCTTCTTCGCAATCGGCTCTTTCGCGATCTGGACGAGTATCTCCTGACCTTCACTCAGCAGATCAGTGATCGCCGGCTGGTGTCGCTCGCGTCGTGACTGGTTACCGCGATATCCACGCTGATCGCGTTTCTCACGCTGCTCACGCCCGCGTGGACGTGGACTAGGACTAGGACTCGGACTCGGACTCGGACTCGGACTCGGCTCTGGCGCTGGCGCTGGCGCTGGAGGAGGAGCAGCCACGATCTCTTCCGGCTCTGCAAACTGTATCGACGCAGGCTCATCATCCTCGCCGTTCGACTGCCCGTCTATCGGGTGGTCCGTCTCTGCGGCTTGCGCAGATTGCGGTTTGCCCTTCCCGGGACGGCGACGCCTGCGACCACCACGGCGCGTGGCAAACTCACCACGCGACTGGCTTTCGGTGACGCGTGCTTCAGAGTCGCCGTATTTCACCGTCTCGCTTCCCTCTTCATTCTCCGTGCTTGCGGCTCGTTTCTTTGAGCTCTTCTTGCTCGACGCTTTTTTCTTAGACGCTGTTTTAGTCGCCGCTTTCGAGGGACGCTTTTTCGCGCCAGCCGCAGCTTTGCGCGATCGTTTCGATGGCTTATCTGCGATACCGTCCAGCGCTATAGCTTCCTCTTCATCGTCGCTGATGCGTTGAAATCCGACGCTGGGCATGGTCTCTGGTCCAAGATCGTCGATGAACGTCGAGACGTGGGCCTCTTGTGGTCTACTGCCCTCGCGAATCGGCTCAGCATCGGCTTCGTCGTCGGCAACTCGTTCAAACGACTCGCTACCGAATCCGCTCTGTAGTATCGAACCGACTTCAGCGGTGCGGAAGTCGTCTTCCATGTTGAATTCAACTGCGTGAATTTGATCGAAGAGACGTTCCTGGAGACGTGCGTCTTTGAACATCTCGCCGTTGAGCGCAGTCTCTTCCTCATCGACGATGCGCTCGATCGAAGGATCGCCGGCGACGAAAGGTGTATCCGGCACTTCGAAACGCGGAGCTTGCGACAGAGTCGCAGGTGCGGCTTCGTCGCCCTTCTCCCAACGTCTTCCACGTCGTCCGCGACGACCGCGTCGACCACGGTCTTTGTCCTGTGATTCGGGAGCTTCTTCGGGGGCGGCGGCTGCAGGTTCGTGCAGTAGCGGCTCGGCGCGTTCCTGAGTAGCTTCGATGCGTTGTTCGCGTTCGACCCGATTGAGGGCTACTTCCTCAGCGGCTGCGTGCTCCGCGTCGGGCGTGCCCTTCTTCGACTTGTCGATGACGATGCGTTCGAACTCTTCTTCTTCGTCGAAGAAGTCAGAAACGTAAAGGAAGGCGTCGCGTTCGAGGCCGATGTCGACGAAAGCGGACTGCATGCCGGGCAGAACCCGCATCACGCGTCCTTTGTAAATGTTACCGACGATACCCTGGTGTTGTTCACCACGTTCTATGTAGAACTCAGCGACCTTGTCGTCTTCAATGATCGCAATTTTCTTCTCGCGTCCGTTGACGCTCACAATTAGTTGTTTTGCCATTACCAGCCTTCTTCAAGAGTTGAGGCACAGGGCTGCGCCTGCAAGCCGTTTGGCGAGGCGTCACTGTGCAAGGATTAATGTGGGTATTTGTGGGATGGCGCCTGGAATAGTGGCGCATAATTCTCTTTCAAATACGGAAACTTGTAGTCGCCGGCGTTATGTATAAACAGGGAGCAAATTCACTTATGCTCGGGACCTGTCTGGACTGACGGGCGGGCGAACTCAGCGGAGTATAGCCACAAAGCGCCATAAAACGCAAAAAAGCAGAAGAGGTTTTAGTCACAAATGCACAAAAATTCGCAAAAGTAAGAACTTTATCTTGCTGCCAAGCCGTTTATTCATTCAGCTTTTCTGCTGTTTGTGCCTTTTTGTGGCTGAAACTTTGGTAGGGATTCGACGAGGAAATCGAAGCCGAGCCACAGGCTCCAACTGTGATGATAAAAGGCTACTGGGAAGATCAAGGCCATTATAAACAACAGCACGAGGACGTTCTCGTAATCCGCGCCGACAATCAAGAGGAAGAAGAAGCAGACAACGAGGATCAATAGCTCGGTGGTGACAACGTTCGCGAGAATCGCGCCCACGAAAAACCCGTCTTCACGCTTGAAAAGCGCCATGCAGCTCGGGCAGTGATGGCGGATGTGGAATGGCTGCGTAACTATCGGGGACGCGCCACAGGCTGGGCACCGCAGTTTCAAACACCGCCCCAGTACTGTCTTGATCTGTTCAAAGTCTACTTTCAAGGTTTGTAAAAGATTTTCACGCAAAGACGCAAAGATCGCAAAGGCGCAAAGGCGCGCTCGAACATTTGACCCGCCTTTGCGTCTTTGCGATCTTTGCGTCTTTGCGTGAAAACCTACTTAACGCCCTAGCCCATTAACGACTCTATGTATCCCATCTCTAATCCGTTCAACATTGAAGTTGATCAACAAGCCAAGCCGAAGATTCGCGAGACGCAAATACGTCAAGAGCTGCATTCTATGAACTAAAGCAAGCGCTTCAACTGACTTAATCTCAATAATCACCTTGTCAGCAACAATCAGGTCAACACGGTAACCAATCTCGAGTTTTAACGCTTCGTAGTAAACTGGCAGGCCCACCTGTTGGCGAACACTTAATCCCCGCTGGTGCAACTCGTAATTAAGCGTCGCTTGATATACAGACTCCAACAAACCGGGTCCGAGGGTTTTGTGAATTTTGAATGCAGCATCGACGACAAGCGTCGCGATTGAATTTTCTGTCATGTGAGGACTCCTGTGTGAGACAGGGAGAAACTATACACTATCGACGCAATCGCAACTGCTCGTTCAGCAGCTCCCAGACGTTGCGGACGTGCTGTTCGGTGGTGCGGATGTTGCCGATGGATAGGCGGAGGGTGAGTTTGTCGTTGAGACGTGTGTGTGAAAGAAGGGCGCGGCCGCTCGCGTTCACACCGTGCATGATAGATTCATTTAAAGAGTCGACATCGGCGGCCCCTCGCGAGGCGCGGAAACAGACGAGCCCGAGTGGGACAGGCGCCATCAGTTCCCAGTCAGGCGATTCATCAACCCACGACGCAAACAATCGCGCCAGTCGACAATGCTCGCGTATCCGCGCCGCCAAACCCTCCTGACCGAAGTAGCGCATCACCATCCACAACTTCAGCGCGCGGAAGCGTCGCCCGAGTTGAATTCCATAATCCGATCCGCTCCGCACTTTCTCCTGTTCCGGCGTGCGCAAATACTCAGGCACGAGCGAGAACGCGCGCTTGAGCAGGTCCATGTGACGACAATAAAGCACCGAGAGATCAAAGGGCGTGAAGAGCCACTTGTGCGGGTTCGTCACTAAAGAATCCGCGCGCTCACAGCCCGCAAGAATGTGCCTCAACTCCGGAACAACCGCCGCCGAACCCGCATACGCAGCATCGACGTGCAGCCACATCGCATGCTCTTCACATATCGGAACGATCTCTGGCACGGGATCGATGCTGGAAGTCGACGTCGTACCAATCGTCGCCACCACGCAGAACGGCAGATAACCATTGCGCTTGTCCTCATTGATGGCGGCGGCGAGCGCGCGTGGGTCCATTCGGAATTCGGAGTCTGTGGGAATCTTGCGCAGGCCGCGTTGGCCCAGGCCGAGCGTGATCACTGCTTTCTCGATCGATGAGTGAGACTGTTCAGACACGTAAACGCGCAACAGCGGCAGATCAGGACGACCACTCATTCCCTCTTCACGAATGCGCTTCTCAACGCCTTCGCGCGCGGCAGCGATCGCGTGCAAGCTCGATACTGACGCCGTGTCGTAAATGATCCCGAGCATTCCCGGATCGAGGCCCATCATCTGTCGCAACCAATCGAGTACGACTTCTTCGAGCTCAGTCGAAGCCGGCGAAGTGCGCCAGAGCATCGCCTTGTTATCGAAGGCAGCGCTCAACAATTCGCCGAAGATGCCCGGCGCTGAAGTTGAGGTGGCGAAGTATGCGAAGAATGAGGGATGGCTCCAGTGAGTCAATGCGGGCACGATCAATCGATCGAGATCGGCGACGATCGCTTCCATCGATTCGCCTTGCACGGGCGCGCTCGTCGGTAGTTTTGCTTTTAAGTCGCCCGGTTCGATAGCAGCGAGCACGGGAAGGTCATCGATGTGGTCGAAGTAATCGGCGATCCAGTCGATCAGTTCGTGACCAACACGACGAAACTCTTCCTTGTCCATGTCGCCGAGATTTTTCATGAAGCAATCTTAGCCACAAAAAGGCACAAAAACACAAAAAAAGAATCCAGTTCAACTCTATTCATTTCTTGTGCTTCTTTGTGGACTATTTCTGTGTGCCTTTTGTGATCCTATTTCGCTTTCGTGTACGCCTGATCACCTCCTTTTCATTGCTAACGCCTTCTCCTTGATCAGGTGAATCGCATACTTCAGGAGCTCGAAGGTCATTCGTGTAGTTGCTCAATTTGCCGATATTCAAATCCGTATCGACTATGGCGGCGAGGTCGTTCGTCGACATCTGCGTATCAATAAACCAGGTGACCAGTCTCTCCGCTTGCGCAGCTCCGAGCATGGCGCGGCGTCGCAGAGTGACACTCGCGCTCGCCATTCTAAACGCGTTGGCGTTATTGGGCGTATAACTGCCCGCAGATAACCAGCAGAGACAACAGACTAGCGAGCTTTCGGGGGCCAGAAATCATCGTTTATTATCCGTTTAAGAGTTGTGGTAACAGGCAGATAGCTTACAAGATTTGCGTAACAAGCGCTCGAAAGCTATTATTCAGCGCGATTACTGCAGAATATCAAAAGCTTCGGTCTCCCTTCTGCGAGATTAAAGACAAGAACAGTCACCGGTTCGGATTTAAGTTCGTCAGAAACTCTAGCCCTGTGAGGATTTGTATGAAACGCATTCTGATAGCTTCATTAGTTATAGCGGGTTTGATGAGCGCCTGCCAACAGCAAAACGGCGGCGGCGACAAAGTCCGGATCGGCGTCTTCATGTCGACCACCGGCACCACTGCAAACTTCGGCATCTCGTCAGTCAACGGCATCAAGATGGCCGCAGATGAGATCAACGCCGCCGGCGGCATCAACGGTAAACAGGTCGAACTGCTGGTGCAGGACGATCGCTCTGACGCGTCAGAAGCAGCCACAATCGTGACCAAGTTTGTGACGCAGGATCAGGTTAACGCCGTCATCGGCGAGGTCGCGAGCTCCCGCTCGATCGCCGCGGCGCCAATCGCACAGAATGCGAAGATTCCGATGTTGACGCCGTCTTCGACTAATCCCGAAGTCACGAAGAAAGGCGACTTCATCTTCCGCAGTTGCTTCATCGATCCATATCAGGGCGCCGCAATCGCACAGTTTGCAGCCAAGACCCTCGGCGCGAAGTCTGCCGCGATCATGGTCGACCGGAAGAACGATTATTCAACTGGACTCGAGAAAGTCATCACCGGGGTATTCACTAAGTTCGGCGGCAAGATCGTCGCGACCCAGTCGTACCAGGAAGGCGATCAGGACTTCAACGCGCAGCTAACGTCACTGAAAGGCTCAAATCCGGAAGTCATTTTCGTGCCGGGTTACTACAACGACGTCGGCTTGATCGCCAAGCAGGCGCGTGACAAAGGTATTACGGTGCCGCTGATTGGCGGCGACGGTTGGGACTCAGAACAGCTTTACAAGATCGGCGGCACGGCCTTGAACGGCTCCTATTTCACCAACCACTACTCGCCTTACGACACCGAGCCGAAAGTGGTCAAGTTTGTTACCGACTACAAAAAGCGCTACAACAGCACGCCTGACGCTCTCGCAGCGACCGCTTACGACGCCGCGAACATCATGTTTGACGCCATCAAGCGTTCCAAGTCGCTTAGTGGACCAGACATTCGCGATGCACTCCAGGCCACGAACGCGTTTCCCGGAGTGACCGGCACTGTCACCTTCAACCAGAACCGCGACGCAGTTAAGCCAATCGTCATGATCGAGATTAAAGACGGTGGCACCTACGCAGTCAGAGAGCGCGTCAACGTTGAAGGCACAGCCGTCGCGGCTAACCAGTAATCGCTCACAAGTATGAGCACGTTCCTTCAACAACTAATTAACGGTATCTCGCTGGGCGCAATCTACTCGCTGATTGCGCTCGGTTACACGATGGTTTACGGGGTACTGAAACTGATCAACTTCGCGCACGGCGATGTGTACATGGTCGGCGCGTTCATGGGCTACTATCTCGCCAACGGGCTCGGTCAACGCGGCGCGCAGATGCTCGGCATGAACCCGGATGGCGTTGTTGGGCGCGGATTGCTTGGTGGTGGCACTCTCGAGCCGTCGCTGATCACCGCACTCGTCGTGATGTTACTCGCGATGGCGATCTGTGCGGCGATCGGTGTGATAATCGAGCGTCTCGCATATCGGCCGGTGCGCAAGTATTCGCGACTGACGGCGCTGATCACGGCGATCGGCGTTTCGCTGTTGCTCGAAAACGGCGGCCAGGTAGTGTTCGGTGCGGAGCCCAAATTCTTCCCTGAGCTCTTCCGCAAGCGCAACTTCGATCTTGTCAGCGGCGTGACTATTAATAGTGCTGATGTGGTCGTTTTGATCATTGCATTGGCGTTGATGATTGCGTTGCAGTTGATCGTTTATCGCACGAAGACTGGCCGTGCGATGCGTGCAGTGTCGTTCAACTTGCAATCGGCGAAGTTGATGGGCATCAACACGGATCGCATCATTGCGTTCACGTTTGCGCTCGGATCTGCCCTTGCGGCGGCTGCGGGCGTGCTGGTTGCGATTCGTATTCCGCGTATCGATCCGTTGATGGGTATTTTGATCGGCTTGAAAGCTTTCGTCGCTGCCGTGCTTGGCGGCATCGGCAACATCCCGGGCGCGATGCTCGGCGGCTTGCTGATCGGAATCACTGAAACGATGGTCGTCGGCTACCTGTCGCCCACTTACAAAGATGCAGTCGCATTTGCGATACTGATCTTGATACTACTTTTCCGGCCTTCCGGGCTGCTCGGTACGGTCGCTCAGGAGAAAGTCTAACCACAGATTACACGGATGCCTCGGTATCTTCGCAATCTTATTCTCGCCCTGATCGTGATCGGCGTCCTCGTTGGCTTGGATTTTGTCTTCCAGGCGGGCATCATCAATCCTTACTACACGCGTATCCTGATGCTGTGCGGCATCTCGATCACGCTCGCCGTTTCACTCAACCTGATTAACGGTTTCACCGGACAGTTTTCGATCGGTCACGCGGGCTTCATGGCCGTCGGCGCGTATTCATCTGCCTATTTTTCCGTCAACTACGGAATGAACCTCGCGAATTCGCTTGGCGGGGGAAAGCTCGGCTGGATTGTAGCTCTCTTGCTGACGACAATCGTCGGTGCGGTTGTGGCTGGTATTGCGGGTCTTGCGGTCGGTATTCCGTCTTTGCGTTTGCGCGGCGACTATCTCGCGATCGTCAC